>Ga0070741_10002720_pt1 | contig 46340 bp, 38 predicted proteins | sample Coa_R1_4_FD_66440 | JGI IMG/M metagenome (GOLD analysis project Ga0070741, IMG submission 66440) | Surface soil microbial communities from Centralia Pennsylvania, which are recovering from an underground coalmine fire - Coalmine... | ecosystem: Environmental > Terrestrial > Soil > Unclassified ... | reverse complement strand
CGAAGGACGGCACGGTGTACTACGGCAACCAGGACAACGCGTCGGGCAAGATCGAGCCGAACGGTCGTCACCTGCGCATCTACGTCGGCGACGGCGTTTACGCTGCAGTCGATCCGGACAACTCGCAGACCGCGTATTACCAGACGCCGGAGCTCTCGCTCGTGCGCACGACCGATGGCGGCATCACCAGCACGTCGATCTCCCCTGCCGACGCCGAAGCCGGCGCCGCGCACTTCCTCTCGCCGTTCGTGATGGATCCACTCGACGCGACGCATCTCGTCGCGGCCGGAACCAAGGTCGCCGAGACGCTGAACGCGCCGGCGGACGACCAGAGCTGGACGACGGTGTTCGAGTTCGGCACCGACGACGCGACCGGCTTTGTGCGGCAATCGCGCTCGCGCACGCTCGACACCATCGGCGACGCGACCTACGCGGGCTGGTGCGGACCGTGCCAGCCGTTCGGCGGCACCACGCCGTTCCAGCGCGGCATCGCGACCAACGTCGGCGGCGACAAGCCGCCCGCCAAGGGCACGAGCGACGGCTGGCATCAGGCGTCTGCGCTCGGATTGCCGAATCGCTACATCTACAACGTGAAGATCGATCCGAGCGACGCGCGCACCGTCTACGTCACGCTCGGCGGCTATTCGACCGCGCGCTGGCTGCCGCCGGGTCAGTACGAGGATACGAATCCCGACATCGGCAGCGGGCACGTGTTCGTGTCGCATGACGCGGGTGAGCACTTCACCGACATCAGCGGCAACCTGCCGGACATCGTCACCACGGCCATCGTGCGCTACGGCGATCAGCTGATCGTCGGCACCGACATCGGCGCGTTCATCTCGAGCGACATGAGCGGCACGAGCTGGGCGCCGCTCGGCGATCTGCCGAACGTGCCGATCAGCCAGTTCGTGTTCCATCCGTCGGATCCGGACGTGCTGTTCGCGGCGACGTTCGGCCGCGGCACGCAGGTCGCGCATCTGTCGAAGTCGATCGGCGGCGGTACGACGACGTCGACCCGCGACACGACGCGCTTCGGCGGCGCGCTGCCGCTCGGCGCGCTCATCGTCCTGCTCGGTGCGGCCGCGTTGCGACGTCGACGCGACTGATCCGCGCGTTTGTAAGCTTGTGTCACGGACGGCGGGCTTCGTGCCCGCCGTTATCGTTTTGTTAACTTCTGACGAATCTCCGCTCTCTATAATCCCGAGCGTCATCGAGAACGCGTGGCACCTGACGCCACAGGGACGTAGGCACAAATGCTCTCACTCATGCGCTCCCGCGCCATCGCGGGCCTGGCGGTTGTCACCGCCGTACTTTCCAGCTTCGCGATCCTGAAGGCCTCGCCGCGCGAGATCGTCGCGCCGCATCCGGAGCCGCTTTCGGAGAAGCTGGAGCAGCAGGAGCGCCTGGAAATCCGCGATGCGCCGATCGCGCCGGGCGCGCTGCGCATCGCGATCGAGCAGAAGAAGGCGCTGCAGGCTTCGCACGGCAAGCTCGCGCAAGCGGCGGGACATTGGCAGCCGTACGGCAGCGGCCCGCTAATCACCGACGATCCGCGCTTCGGTCTGGGCGCGCTCGGCTTGACGGAGAACAGCGCGCGGGTCGACAACTTCGATTACGACCCGGCCGGCAAGCGCTTGTTCGCGGCGCTCGGCACCGGCGGCATCTGGATGAGCACCGATCTCGGCGATCACTGGACCGCGATCGGCGCGAATCTGCCGACGCTGTCGAACAGCGCGGTCGCGTGGACGCCTGCGGGCGGCGGCACCATCGTCGTCGGCAGCGGCGAGAACACGGTCGGCAGCTCGTGGAAGTCCGGACTCGGCGCGTTCTGGAGCAATGATCTCGGCGCGAGCTGGAATCAGGCGACAGGCATCCCCGATGGCGCCGCGAGCTTCAAGGCGGTCGTGGATCAGAGCAATCCGGCGATCGTCTACATCGCGACGAGCAAGGGCCTGTTCCGCTCGGAAGACGCGGGACGCAGCTACGCCAACGTCGCATTGCCGACGACGCCCGACTGCGCGGGCGACACGTCGATCGGCAACAACTGTCAGCTCACGAACATCGTCACCGGCGTCGCGGTGCAGGTTCCCGGCGGCAGCACCAATGTTTCCTGCAGCGCCGACGGTTGCCCCGTCGTCGCCGCGGTCGGCTACTTCCTGGGGCCCGACTTCCCCTATCCCGATGGCACGACGCCGCGCGCGCCGGGCAACGGCCTCTACAAGTCCGCGAGCGGCAAGCCCGGCACGTTCGCGAAACTGAACGTGTCCGCGCCCAACAACGCCGACCCGATCGGGTTCGCGAGCGCACAGCGCGTGGGTCGCACGGCGTTCGGCGCCACCAATGGCGAGCAGCAGGATCACAACTATCTCTACGCGATCGTCCAGGACGCGGTGCTGATCAACGGCGGCTTGCCGTCGATCGACGTGCCCGTCGACACGACGACCGTTCCCGCAGCGCTGCTCGACTCGAGCGTGCTCAACGGTCTTTATGTCTCCGCCGATTTCGGCGACAGCTGGATCCGGATGGCGGACAACCCGGAAATCGCGCTGAATCCGGCGACGGGATCGTCGTTGTCGGTACCGACGCCGCTCACGACGCTCGGCTATCAACCCGGCGTGCAGGCTTGGTACAACCAATGGATCCAGCCGGACCCGACGCTCGATCTCGGCGGCGTCCCGACGCGCCTGGTGTTCGGTCTCGAGGAGATGTGGAAGAACCGCCTCACGCAATTGCCGCTCGACGGCATCACCCAATCCGGACCGGACGACTTCTCGGTGTTCGGCACCTACTTCGGCGGCAACACCTGCCTGTTCCTGAACGATCCGGTGCCGGTGTGCCCGACCAACAATCCGCCGTTCCCGAACACGACGACGCATCCGGATCAGCACGCCGGCATCTTCATCCCGCAGGACGACGGCGGCGTGTGCCTGATCGTCGGCAATGACGGCGGCGTCTACAAGCAATGCGTCGCCGCGGGCGAGGATTTCGACAATAGTAAGTGGGGCCGCAGCGCGAACACCGGCTTCTACGCGACGCTGCCCTACGATCTCGCGACCGCGAAAGACGGCGTGGTGTGGTTCGGCCTGCAGGACAACGGCACCGGCAAGATCGAGCCGGACAACGACTACAAGCTGTTCGAGGCCTACGGTGGCGACGGCTTCTACGTCGCGGTCGATCCCGACAACAGTCAGGTTGCGTACGGTGAGACCGGCGGAGCCGCGATGCGCTACACGACCGACGGCGGCAGCAACTGGACGAGCATCGCGCCGCCGATCACCGCCGCAGACTTCTCCAACCCGTTCAAGATGGATCCGACCGACGCGAGCCACCTCATCACCGGCGGCCCGGAGATCATGGAGCTGGTCGACGCGCCGAGCGCGAACTGGATCCAGGTGTTCAGCGTCGGCAACGATCCCAACAAGAACGCCGCGCGCACCGTCACCAATCTCGCCGTGCGCGGCGACAGCGCGTACGCGGCGTGCGCGTACCTGTCGTCGTATTTCTTCAACAACTGTCTCGCGACCAACGTCGGCGGCGACAAGCCGGCGAAGAAAGGCAGCGGCGACGGCTGGCACATGGCGACCATGTCGGGATTGCCGAATCGCTACATCACGTCGATCGAGATGGCGCCCGACGATCCGGGCACGATCTACGTCTCGCTCGGCGGCTATCTCACCAACGCCAACCCGCCGGGCGGCGTGCAGGACACCAACACCAACATCGGCGTCGGCAACGTCTACAAGTCGACCGACGCCGGCGAGCACTTCCACGACATCTCGGGTGATCTGCCGATCGGCACCGTCAACTGGGTGATCGTGCGCAGGCAGCAGCTGATCGCCGGCAGCGACATCGGCACCTACATCTCGTCCGATCTCGAAGGCGCGAAGTGGGCGGTGCTCGGCGACCTGCCGAACGTCGCGGTGTCGATGCTCGAGCTCAAGCCCGGCGACGACAAGACGCTGCTGGCCGCAACGTATGGCCTCGGCGTGTGGAGCTATCACTTCGATCAGGAAATCGATCTCGGCGGCGGCACGCCGGTCGCCAGTGGCGGCGACACCACGCGCTTCGGCGGCGCGCTGCCGCTCGCTTCGATCGTGATGATGCTGGGCGCGCTGATCGCGCGCCGGCGGATCAGCGGAGCTCGTCGCTCGGCGAAGTGATCAGGACGCAGGTGCAGCCGGTCTCGCTCCACACCCGGACATCGGCGGTGCCCGGCGTCGCGTAGCTGAAATCGCCGGGGATGAGCTTGCGATCGTTGATCCACAGCTCGCCCTGCAGGAGGTGAAGCTCCTCGATGCCGGCGTGACGATGCGGCGGATACGCGACACCCGGCTCGAGACGCACGAGCATGCTGACGCGATCGCGCTGCGTGTCCGTCGCCAGCAGCTTGCACCAGATGCCCGGCGCGGGCGATTCCCATGCGGGCTCGGTCCACTCGCGCGCCGGCTGGATCAATTGCGGTCCCGCCTCGCCCGAGATCTTCTCGGCGACGCGGTCCCACAGCTTCGGCGACGGATTCAACACCTCCGACGGCCACGCGGCGAGCGCTGCCGCGATCGGCTCGAGCGCCTCCAGCTCCTTGCGAATTCGTTTCATGAACGGCCCCCGCCGTTGCTGAGCGCTTTCCTTAGCTTGGCCAGGCCGGCGCGGATGCGTGTCTTGATGGTTCCGAGCGGAACGCCGAGCTGCGCGGCGGTTTCCGTATGCGTCAGATCGGCAAAATACGCGACTTCGATCGCCGCGCGCTCGCCGGCAGTCAGCGACGCGAGCGCCAGCTGCAGCACACGCGCGTGATCGGCGGCGACCATGCGATCCTCCGCATCGTCCGCGACGATGCCGGATCCGTCGGCGTCCACGGCCGTGCGCTTCTTGCGCGTGTCGAAGCGCAGGCGATCGATCGCGCGCGAGCGCGCCTGATTCATGACCCATCCCAGCACGGTGCCATTCGCCGGATCGTATTCCGGGGCACGTCGCCAGATGTCGTGGAAGACATCCACCGTCAGCTCTTCCGCGGTCTCGCGGCTCTGGCTGATGCGCAGCGAGAGCGTGAACACCAGCGCGTGCGCGCGCTGGTAGAGCGCGCGCAGCGCCGTCTGATCCCGCGCAGCGATCGCGCGGACCAGGGCGACCCAATCGCCTTCCGGGATGCGCTGCTTGCTGCGATCGGCGTACAGCAAGCCTCCGAGCGTGCCATCGCGCTCATCCCTTTCCCTGAGATTGCTCGATCCCCCATTCATCGGCGCCGATTCTGCCGTCGCCATTTGGGAGTTTCAACCCCTTGATCGTGGCAGCGATTTCGAGGTTTCCGACGATCGATTCCCACACGTGATAGCAGCGCACGTGCATGTGATACGGGCCGAGCGGAAGTGGTTGGCCGGGCACCGCGAAATCGACCTCGAAGCCCAGCTGGTCGACCGCCACCGGCAACGCGCACACTGCGCAGCGCGCACCACATCCAGCCCCTCCCCACGTGCTCTCCGGCCGGCGTGCCGGCACCCGCCCCGCTTCGATGGCGCGATGCGCCACCACCCGCAGGTCCTGATGTGCTGTCTCCTCCATCCGACGATCCTTTTCTTGTTGGATTGCACGATCAGAAACGACAAGGCCTCGCGCGTGGATTGCATGCCGTAGGAACTCTCCACTTGTCCCGCCGCGGCCTCGGGACTAGGCTCGGGCGGGAACTGCGGGAGATTTCCATGCAGGCATCGCGATGGCTGTGCATGTCGGCGCTCTGCGCCACGGTGATCGCGTGTGGAGGCGGATCGGGCGGCGGCGACGGACCGCACATCACCGGCACCGTCCCGACACCGAAGAGCGTGCTCGCGCTCAAGAACTTTTCGGCGGCCGGCAACTGCGCCGAATTCCGCAGCTACACGGCCGACGCGCTGACCGAGCAGTACTTGCAGCCGTTCTACCGGTGTCCTCCAGGCGCGCTCGTCGCCTGCCCCGTGTTCCTCGGCCCGCCGACGGAAGTCGATCAGCCGGGCGCGCCGAACAGCGCAGGCGAAGGCGCATTCCAGCCGACGCGCGTCTCCGGGACCAACACGCAGGAGGCGGGTGTCGACGAAGCCGACATCGTCAAGGCCGACAGCGCCGGCAACCTCTACATCCTCGCCGGCAAGAGCCTGTTCGTCCTCGACGCGTTTCCGCCGGCGGGTCTCGCCGATCGCCCGCTCGTCGCGCTCGAGCTCTCACACAACAACCAGAGCTTCTACGCGAGCGACCTCTTCCTCGACGAGACGACGCAGCGCCTCGTCGTGCTCGGCCAGAGCTACGACAATCAGGGCGGCCGCGCGGTCAGCGCGATCGTCGACATCTCCGATCCCGCTGCGCCGGTCGAAGTGAAGCGCCTCGCCGTCGACGGCTACGCGCTCGAGTCGCGCCGCGTCGGCTCGCGCGTGCATCGCGTCTCGCGCTTCGACGTGCCGCTGCCGGCCTGGTTCTACGATTCGGGCGATCCGCTGAACGCGCAGCGCCTCGCCTATCTCGATGCGCAGAGCCGCAACGACGATGCGGCGGCGGCTGCGATCAGGTCCGCCGTACGCGCGGACATCGGCAACCGCGTCGATGCGGCGGGCGCCGACGCATTCCTGCCGCACGTTCGCGACGGCGCGACCTCCACTGCACTCGCCTGCGATGCGGTCGCACGCCCGGAAGTGCCGGAAGGACTCGGGCTCGCCGTGATCGACAGCTTCGACAGCGATGGCTCGTCGCGCGCCACGTCTGCCGCGGTCAACAACGCATGGATCACGTATGCGTCCGCGAACAATCTCTATCTCGCGCAATCGAGCTGGGGCTGGCGCTGGGACGTCCAGCAGGCGGAGGAGACGGCGATCTATCGCTTCGCGCTATCGGACACCGGCGCCGCTGCGTATCAGGGCGTCGGCAAGGTGCCGGGCTCGATCGGCGGGTCATACGCGTTGAGCGAGTACGCGGGGAATCTCCGCGTCGCGAGCACCGAGACACGCTTCACCTCGACCTCGCCCGACACGACGACGATCTCGACCTACAACCAGCTCAGCGTGCTGCGCGCGAATCAGCCGAATGCCGACATGAGCGTGATCGGCAGCGTCGGCGATTTCGCCGCGGGCGAGCGCATCCAGGGCGTGCGCTTCGTCGGGCCGCGCGGCTACGTCGTCACCTTCCGCCAGATCGATCCGCTGTTCGCCTTCGATCTCGCCGACGCCGCGCACCCGGCGATCGCGAGCACGCTGAAGATGCCGGGATTCTCGAGCTACCTCTCGCCGATCGGCGACGACTATCTGCTCACTGTCGGCCGCGAAGGCGAAGACACCGGCCAGCTCACGGGACGCATGCAGATCTCGTTGTTCGACGTGCACGATCTCGCCAACGTGCAGCGCGTGGACCAGCTCGTGCCGAGCAATCAGCCCGAATCATTCTGGAGCTACAGCGCCGCGGAGTACGATCCTCACGCGTTCACGTATTTCCCCGACGACCCGAACGTGCCGCAGATCGGCACGCTCGCGGTGCCGCTGCAAAGCTTCGGAGTCTCGCCCGACGACAACTTCGCGGGCTTCGTCGTCGTGCGCGTGAGCGCGCATCCGGCGGCATCGGCGCAACCCGGTGCTTCGCTCGTCGAGCTCGGACGCGTCGATCACAGCGCGCTCGCCGACGACCGCTTCTGCAGCGGCGAGACCCCGCCGCCGTCCGATGGCGGCGAGCCCCAGCCCGTCTGCGAGCCCGGCATCTTCGCCGCCGACCCGCGCCGCGCGGTGTTCATGCAGGATCCTGCGGGACCGATCGATCTCTACACGATCTCGCTGGTCGGCGTCGTCGCGGTGGACGCGTCGATCCCGAATGATGTGCTGGGAACGAAGCTGCTGCCGTTCGATCCGCCCGCGTTCGATTACTGCTGCGTCGTCAGCGGCGGCGATGGCTCGGGAAGTGGCGGTGGCACCTCGCCGCCGGCATCAGGACCCTAGTGGTCGTAGCGATTCTTCATCGCGTCCGGATTGAACTCGGCGTCGATCATCTTCGCGTTGTATTCGGCGGGCTTTTCTTCGGAGAGCAGGCCCCACGCCAAATAGCGGCCGTCCTTCATGTCGTAGGTGATCACGGGCGCCGAGAAGGTGTCCTGATGCTCGTAGTCCGGCAACACGTGGCCTTCCTGGAAGCGCCAGAGCTTGCCGTCGTGATCCTCGTTCTCGACCAGGGTCGCGTTCCAGGTGTCCTCGTCGACGTAGAACGTGCGCTTGCCGAACAGGTGCTTCTTGCCGCCGCGCTCGGCCGCTTCGATGATCCACACCCGATGCAGCTCGTAGCGCGTCGCGTCGGGGTTGAGGAATTTGCCGGTCAAGAGCTGCGGATACTTGTAGCGGCCGTCGGAGATCCGATACGCGTTGTACGGCAGATACAGCTCGCGCTTGCCGATGAGCTTCCACACGTAGCGATCGAACGGGCCGTTGTACATGTCGATCATGTCGACCAGTGCGATCGCTTCGGTGCCCGGCATCGGGAAGTCGTAGCCGACCGGCGGGATGCGCAGCAACTTGTGCGCGCCGACGATCAGGACCCACAGCCGCCGCGGATTCTTGATCGAGTTCGCTGTCTCGTGGAACAGCACGACGTAGTCGGCGCTGCGCCCGTTCTTCGACGTGAAGGTGATGCCCTTGAGCAGCATGTTCTCTTGCGCGATGTTCGCCGGATTGGCGACGTTGCCGTAGCGCGCCATGATGCGGAAGAAGCCCTTCGACTGATCGCGGATCTCGCCATCGGGCATCACCACCGCCTGCCCCGTCGTCGATTGCAGCGTGTCGCCGCGATAGCGCACGCGATGGTTCCACATGATCTCGACGCCGTTCTGCGGCCGCGGGAACGGGAAGCCGAGTCGCGCGCCTTCCAGCGCATCGGACCCGCTGAGCTTCGCCTTGCCGATGTTCGCGAGGCTCGCGTCATAGATCGCCTGCGGATAGCTCGCCGTGCGATGCGTCGGATACACCGGCATGCGGTAGTCCGGATATTTCGCGAACAGCGCCTGATGCGCGCGTGACAGCTTCGCCGCGTACTGCTTGTAGTTCTGCGCGGTGATCACGAAGATCGGCTTCTCGTTGCCGAACGGATCGGCGAGCCGCCCGCCGGGCTTGAACGTCGACGGCCACTGCTCGCGCGTGAGTCCACCGGTCCACTGCGGAATCGAGCCTTCCGGCGTGCCCGCGCGCTCGGCGCCGACCGGCGTGAACTCACCGGTGAGCTGCAGCGGTCCCGTCGACGGCGTGGCTCCGCCGCTGGAGCTCGCGTCGGTCACGACGATCGGCTTGCCGGTCAGGCGCGTCGACAGCTTCGCCTCCATCTCCTTCGGCGGCTTGTGCTTGCCCGCGAAGGTCTGCGCGACTTCTGCCGCGCTCGGCGAATCGAGGAACTTGAGCCAGCCTTCGGCTTGCGCGCGCGTCGCCGCGTAGGTCTGCGCTTCCTTGAACGACTTCGCCGCGCCCTGCACGTTGCCCTGCTGATACTGCGCGAGCCCGAGCTGCATCAGCACCGGCCCGCTCTTCGCGCCCGCAGCCGCGGCCTTGGTGAGCGCTTGCTCGGCGTCGGCGAAATGCTCGCGGTCGAGCTCGAGCTGGCCGATCTGCGTGAGCAGCTCGCTCGACGGCGCCAGTCGATACGACTCCTTCAGCGCCGCGATCGACAGCGCTCGCTCGCGCGCGGCGTTCCACGTCGCGGCGAGGAATTTCCAGTTGTCGGCGTTGCGCGCGACTTCGCCGGAGTCGAGCCAGCTCTTGAGCAGCGATCCTGCCTCGAACGGCGCGCCGATCTGCGCCGTGAGATTGATGAGCTGCAGCCGCTCCTTCTCTTCCTTCAGATAGCCCTGCCGCTGCGCGAGCTCCATCACCGCTTGCGCGCGCTCACGATTGCCGGCCTTCATCTGCAGCGCTGCGAGATTGAGCCAGGCTTCGCGCACGTTCGGCGCGACGCGCACGAGCTGCTCGGCGATGGGCAACGCATCCTTCTGCTGACCGGTCGCGATATAGGCGGCGATCAGCGACAGCATCGCCGCTGCGTTGCCGGGTCCCTGATGCGTCGCCTGCGCGCGCTTCAAGAGCGGGATCGCCTGGCTGTAGTCCTTCTTCTTCACGTAGGCGCTGCCGAGCGCCGCGAGCTCGTCGGGCGACAGCTGATTCGCGCGCGCGCGGCCCGAAAGTCCTTCGATGATCTTGTCCGGGTCGCCGCTCGCCATGTACAGCTGCGAGAGCACCTTCTTCATCTCGTCCTGCGCGGGGCCGGACAGCCCGCTCGTCGCGATCGCCTGCTGCAGATATTTCGCCGCCGCCGTGTAGTCCTTCTTGTCGGCAGCTTGCGTCGCGAGATCGCGCAGGATCAGCGCCTTCGCGTACGGATCGGTCGTCTGCTGCAGGAGCTTCTGCTCGTCGACCTGCGGCTTCTCTTCGGAAACCTGTCCGGGCAGCTCGCGCACCTCGCTGCGGTATTGATCGGCGTGCGCAGCAAGAGCAATCGTCATTCCCGCGAAGGCGGGAATCCAGTTGCGAACACCGGGTCCCCGCCTGCGCGGGGACGACGAGGCATTGGTCATTGCCAGTTGTACTGGAAGTCGGAAAGCTTGAACTCGACGCGCTGCTTCACCTGGCGCGCCTTCGGGTACTCCGCGTAGATCCAGTTCGAGATGCTCTCGATCGCCGCGGCCTCGAACACGCCCTTGGGCTGCGCGTCGACGATCTTCACGTCGCGCACGTGGCCGTTCGGCAGCACGACGAACGAGCACTCGACCCAGCCTTCGATGCCGCGCTTGAACGCCCACTCGGGGATCTGAGGCCGCGCAGTGGACAGCGGGATCAGCTCTTTGCCCGAGAACCCCTGCCCGCCGCCACCACCGCCGCCTGCGGCGGAGCCCGCACCCTTGCCGAATCCGGAGAACGCGCCGCTGCCGAGCGAGAAGCCGGTGCCGCTCATGTTCACCGGCACGGCGACGTTGGCGTCCATCGGCAGGGCCGTCATGTTCGCGAGCGCCGGGAGCTGCGGCGTCGCCAGCGCCGACGGCGAGCTCGGCGCCTGCGACAGCTGCGGCGGCTGCGGCACCTGCTCGTCGGGCGGCTGGTCCTTGGCGAGGTCGACCATCTTCACTTCTTCGATCGTGTGCGACGGCCCCGTGCCCTCGCCGCGCGGCGGCTTCACCATCCACGCCATCAGCAGGAACAGCCCGAGCGTGATGAGCGACGCAATGGAGAACGGGATGAACAGCCGGGGGAACATCGAAGCGCTACTTCGGCGTCGCCGCGATCGACACGTCTTTGACACCCGCGAGCCGCGCCTGGTCCATCGCCTCGACCATCAGCCCGGCGCGCGCGTCGGTGTCGGCCTGGATGATCACGTTCGCCTGCGGATTCGCGGCGCGCAGGCGCTGCACGTTCGCGCGCAGCGTGCGGATGTCGACGTGCTGCTTGTCGATCCAGATCTGTCCGTCCTTCGAGACGGCGACGACGATGTTGTTGTTCTGCTGGCGCTGCACCGTCTTCGCAGTCGGCCGGTTCACGTGGATGCCGGCTTCCTGGATGAACGTGTTGGTGATGATGAAGAAGATGAGCAGGTTGAGCACGAAGTCGAGCATCGGCGCGAGATCGATGCCGGTCTCTTCCATGGGCTCGGTGTGACGGCGCGTTCTCATCTCAATAGCTCAGCGCGTCGGCAAGCAGCTCGGTCTGCACGCGCGCGCGCGTGACGAAGCGGCCGACGAAGAAGATGCCCGACATCGACACGACCAGTCCCGCCATCGTCGAGATCATCGCGTGCGAGACGCCGTAGGCCATGGTGCGCGCGTCGGCATATCCTTTCGCCGCCATCGCGTCGAACACCTCGAGCATGCCGGTGACGGTGCCGAGGAGCCCGAGCAGCGGACACATCGGCACGAGCACTTTCAGCAGCGGCAGCGTCGCGCGCATCTGCGCGTTGGCGCGAGAGATCATTTCCTGGCGGATGTGCCGCGACGCCCACGACTTGTGATTCGCGCGCGACTTCCACTCGCGCAGCATCTCCAGCTTCTCCCGCGGCAGCACACGGAAGAAGAACCAGTAGCGCTCGATGATCAGCGTCCACATGATCAGGCCGGCGAGGAAGATCCACGGCAGCACCCAGCCGCCGGCGGCGATGAACTCGTCGATCGAGACGAACGGCGAGATCAATGCTTCGAAAATCGAATCAAGCACGCTGCGCCTCCAGGCGGCGCGCCAGCATGCCGGTCGACTGCTCGTCGAGGATCTGCACGATGATGCGCGAGCGCGCCGAGAGCAGCGCGTTGACGAAGAGCAGCGGGATCGCGATGCCGAGGCCGAGCACGGTCGTCACCATCGCCTGCGAGATGCCGGCGGCCATGAGCTTGGGATCGCCCGCCCCGGATTCGGTGATCGACTGGAACGTGAGGATCATGCCGGTGACGGTGCCGACGAGACCGAGCAGCGGGCCTGCAGCGACCGCGAGCCGCAAGTACGATTGGAAGCGCTCGAGCTTCGGCACTTCGCGCAGCACCGCTTCCGACAAGCGAAGCTCGACGACTTCGGCGTCCTCTTCGACCTTGGCGAGCGCGCCGCTGAACGTGCCGAGCACGCGACCGAGCGGATTGTCGGCCGACGGCTGCTCCAGCTGATCGAGCTGCTGATACACGCGCCGACCGACGGCGATGAGATAGAACAGCTGGAACGCCGCCGCGAGCGCGCCCGCGATGCCGACGACGATGATCACGTAGCCGACCACGCCGCCCTGCTCGATCCGCTCCATCAAGGTCGGGCGCTCGGCTTCCTGCGCGAGGAGCGTGCCGTGCGTCGGGTCGATCAGGATCGGCTCGGCGCCCTCCTTCGCGTCCTCGAAGTCCTTCGCCTCGGAGGTGAACTTCCCTTTCGGCTGGCGCGGCAGCGCGACCATCGCGCCGTCGGCCTGCACGGAGAGATAGCGACCTTTGCTGAACGCGGCGAACGCGCCGACGCGCGTGACCTCGGCTTTCTCCTTCGCACCGTCGGCGTTGATGATCTCCGCCGGGAAGTGCACCGAGTGCGCGGTTTCGGTCATGTCCTCCTGTAGCACGACCCACAGCTGTTGCAGCTGATCGGTGCCGAGCACGCCTTCGCTGTGCTGCAAGCCGTCGAGGAACTTGATGCGATCCGGCAGCTGCGCGGTGACGAACGAGTTGATCGTCGCCGCGCGGAAATCGGCCGCGGTCTGACGCGCCGCCGCGTAGACCTGCGCGTCCTCGCCGGTCTTGGCGTTGATCTTCGCTTTGATGTCGGCGAGCGCCTTCTGATTCGCCTCGAACTTCGCCTTCGCTGCGTCGGCGCGCTTCTGCGCGGCAGCCGCTTCGCCTTCCGCCTGCTTCTGCAGCTCGGCCTGCTGATTGCGATCGTCGAGGAAGCGCTGCTCGCGCTCGGCGTTCTGCCGCGCAGCGGCTTGCGCGCTCTCGCGGACTTGCTTGAGCAGATCGTCGAGGCCGGAGGCGTGGGCGAGCGGCGCGGCGAGCAACATGAAAGCAGCAACAACGCCCCTCACCCCGGCCCTCTCCCGCAGGGACAGGGAGATCATGACGCTTTCTCGGCCACAGGCATGGGCAGGTTGATGAAGTCGGGCGCCGCGGTCTCGCGCGCGATCTTCAAGCCTCGCCGGATCTCTTTCCGATATTTGCCCGGCAGCACTTCCCACTTGTTCGCTTTCGCGTCCCAGCGCCCGGCTTCGTCGCCGTCGAGCGTGAGATAGAACAGCGCCGCGCGGCCGACGCGCAGCAGATCCGCCTGCCGATCGCCGACCTGCCCGCGCTCGGCGCCGAGCGTGCGGCCGTACTCGGCCTCGATCGTGTACGCCTCGAGCACGCGGCGATATTTCTCCGCGAGCGGGCTGTCCGGATCGTCCATCATCTTGCGCAGCGCGGCGATGCGCTCGTTGCGCTCGGCCTTGAGGAACGGCAGGTCGAGCCCGACGAATTTCTCGAGGCTGTCGACCATGTGACCGAGCAAAGGCAGCAGCTCGCGTGCGGTGACGTCGACTTCGCCGAGTTGCTTCTCGAGATTCGCGCGCTCGGCGTCCTGCGCCTGCGCGAGCTTCTCCATCTGCGCGGCGTAGGCCGTGAGCTGCTGCGCCTGCACCAGCGCGTTGCGGTACTTCTCGAGCGCAGCGCGGGTCTGATCGTCGAGCTGGTTGATCCGCTGCTGCGACGCCTTGTTCGCCTGGTTGGTCTGCGCGGTGGCGTCGATCGCTTCGCCGACGGGATCGGCGGCGCCGGCGCCAAAGCTGAGGAGCAGCGCTGCGAGTAATGCGCGGCTACGCATGCGACGCCCCCAGGCGGGCGGCGCGCGCCTCGAACGGCCGCAGCCAGGACAGGATCTCGTTGACCATCTCTTCGGTGTCCTCGTCGTCGATGACCCAGTGCCCGCGGGCCGGATAGTGGCGCAGCGTTGTCTTGCCATAGAGTCCCGCGACCTTGCGTACGATCCCGGGTGGCGTCAGTTTGTCGTGTCCAGCGCTGACCACATACACCGGACAGACGATGGCGCGAGGGTCCAGGGCCGCGGCGCGACCGCGATCGAGCGGCCAGAAGCCGATCTCGAACAGCGCGCGCCCCGACTCCGGCACCAGCGTCGCGTAATAGCTGTCGTGCCGCTCGCGCGGCGTGTGGTTGTAGACGCTCGCAGCGCAGCGCTCGCGGCTCGGCTTGTGCGGCTTGCGCCAGAACGCCGGCGTGGAGAACGTCTTCCAGAACGCCACGATGTTCGACAGCGCGAGCGCGACGATGCCCGATGGCGACGCCGGCGTGAGCAGCACCAGCGCGAACGGCTGGACGCGCGCTGCGAGCTGCTGTGCCAGCAAGCCGCCCATCGAGTGCCCGACCACGACCGGCGGCTGCGAGAACTTCTGCTCGCGCACATAGCGCTCCAGGAAGTCGACGTACTCCCGCAGGCTCTTGCTGCCGACGCCGTCGTGCACCTTCCCCACTTCGTGTGCGGGCAGATCCGGCACGCGCACGTCGTAGCCGCGCTCGGCGAGCAGCGCGCGCAGGCGCTCGAGCGTCGCGCTCGTGCACCACATGCCATGGACGAGGACGAGCGGACGCGCCATCAGTAGCCCGTCACCCGACGCGTGGTCAGTCGCATCATCCACACCGGCATCAGGCGCGTCGCCATCCACAGGAACCAGGTCTGCGCGCCGACGAACCAGTGCACGCGCGGCAGCCAGCGCGGCCGATGTGCGGCGCGCCAGATCACGTTGGCGACGTCGGACGCCTGTAGATGCACGCCCATCTTCTTCAAGCTCTCGGGCTGCTCGATCTCCGTCACCATCGCGGTGTTGACGAAGATCGGCCAGACCGCCATCACCGTGATGCCGTGACGCGCCCATTCGATGTTCATCGCTTCGGTCAGTCCGCGCACCGCGAACTTCGTCGCCGAATAGCTGGCGTACGCCGGCGATCCGAAGACGGCGGACGCCGACGCCATGCTGACCACGCGCGCGCCGCGCGTCTGCTTGAGGTACGGCAGCGCGCAATGGAAGCCGTTGAGCACGCCCTTGAGATTGATGTCGACGATCAGATGATGGCGCGCGAGCGGGATGTCCTCGAAGTTGCCGACGGACAGGATGCCCGCGCAGTTGAACAGCACGTCGAGGCGCCGGCCGGCCGCTTGGAAGAATGCCTCGAGCGCGTCGGCGAGCGCGGAGGCGTCGGTGACGTCGAGCTTTCCGGTGATGCAATTGCCGCTGCCGAGCTCGGCTGCGAGAGCCGCGAGTCCCGCGGCGTTCATGTCGTAAGCGCCGACGAACCAGCCGCGGCTCGCGAACAGCTTCGCGGTCGCACGACCGATGCCGGCCGCGGCGCCTGTGATGAAGATCCCCGGACGCTCCATCGACTCTCTTTGTTGTTGCGCTCCTCAGCGCCCTAGTAATCTTACATGCTGTCAACCTGGAGCCCCACATGGCTGCGCACTCCCCCGGATTCCTCGCCCTGGTGAACGACGCGAAGTCGCGCATCAAGCAGGTTCATGCGCGCGAAATCCCGGCGATCCTGAAGGCGGACCCGAGGGCGAAGCTGATCGACACGCGCGAGGAGAGCGAGTTCGCCGCCGGTCACGTCAAAGGTGCCGAGTGGATCGGCAAGGGCATCCTCGAGCGCGACATCGAGGGCAAGCATCCCGACAAGAGCGAGCCGCTCTATCTGTACTGCGGCGGCGGCTTCCGCTCGGCGCTGTCCGCCGACAATCTGCAGAAGATGGGCTACACCAACGTCTACTCGGTCGACGGCGGCTGGCGCGCGCTGAAGGAACTGCTGCCGACGAAATGACGTCTCAACCCTGCAGATCCACTCAGGAGTTGAGATGGAAAAGATCCAGATCGGCATCGTCGTCGGCAGCCTCCGCAAGGATTCCTTCAACCGGCGATTCGCCAAGGCGCTCGAGAAGCTCGCTCCGCGCGAGTTCTCCTTCGAGCATCTGCGGATCGGCGATCTGCCGCTCTACAACCAGGACGACGACGCCAATCCGCACGCGGCGGTCCGGCGGCTGAAATCCGAAGTGAGCGCCTCGCAGGCGCTGCTCATCGTGACGCCCGAATACAATCGCTCGGTCCCTGGCGTATTGAAGAATGCGCTCGATCACGCCTCACGCCCGTACGGGCAGAACGCGTGGGCCGGCAAGCCCGCGGGCATCATCGGCGTGACCCAGGGCGCGACCGGCACTGCGCTCGCGCAGCAACACCTGCGCAACATCCTCGCGTATCTCGACGTGCCGACGCTCAATCAGCCGGAAGCCTTCATCCGGTGGACGGACGAGCTGATCGACGCGTCCGGCAACATCGGCGAGGGCAGCCGCAAGTTCCTGCAGCAGTGGATGGATCGCTATGCGGCGTTCGTGCGCAGCCACGTGGCCGCGACGCGCGAAGAGACCGTGGAAGCCTGAGGCGCGGCTTAAGCGCCCTTCACCAGCTTTCCATCGAGCACGATGTGGCTGAGGTGCTTGCCGTTCGCGGCGAGCAGCTCGATGTTCTCCAGCGGATTGCCGTCGACGACGAGCAGATCGGCGAGCGCGCCCGCTTTCACCACGCCGAGCTTGTCCTTCATCTGCAGGATCTCCGCGTTGATCGAGGTCGCGGAGCGAAGGATGTCGATCGGCTGCAGCACCTGGCGCCGGATCGTGAACTCGATGCCCTGGCGCACGTGCTGGTAGCCGAGCAGATCGGTGCCGAAGCCCATCTTCACGCCCTCGCGCTTCATGATCTCCAGGCCCCGCACCGCCTGCTCGTGCACGCGCCTGAGCTTCTCCTGCGATTCGACCGGCATGCCCATCTCGGGGCCGTCGTCGGTGAGCGCCTGGATCACCGCCATCGTCGGCACGACGTAGGCGCCTTTCTTCGCGACGAAGCCGGCCGTCGGCGCGTCGATCAGCGTGCCGTGCTCGATCGAGCGCACGCCGTACTCGACCGACAAGCGGATTGCGTCGGGCGGATGACAGTGCGAGCACACATACGCGCCGCGGCGTGACGCTTCCTGCACGATCGCGCGGATTTCCGCTTCCGAGTACTGCGGCTTGTCGAGCGGATCGGTCGGCGACATCACGCCGCCCGAGCCCATGATCTTGATGTGGCTGGCGCCCTTGCGCAGCTCTTCGCGCGACGCCTTGATGCACGCGTCGACGCCGTCGGCGATGTGCGCGAGGAAGTTGAGCTCCGCTCCGCACGTGCAGTAATCCGGCGCCTGATCCGGCGTGCGCATGTCGCCGTGGCCACCGGTCTGCGACAGGCACAGCCCGCCGTAGAAATAGCGCGGACCGGTGAGGAAGCCGTCGCGCAGCGCCATCGCCATGCCGCGATCGCCGCCGGCGACGTCGCGGATGGTGGTGAACCCGCACGAGAGGATGTGCGTCACGAACTTGTTCGCGTACTGCGCCCGATAGGTCATCGGCGGCTCGGGCGGCGTGAGCTTCAGCGACTCGATGTAGATGTGCACGTGGTTGTCGATGAGGCCCGGCATCAGCGTCTTGCCGGCGCAGTCGATGCGCTGCGCGCCCTCCGCCCTGATCTTATCGCGCGAAACCTTGCGGATCTCGTTGCCCTCGACGAGCACCGACATGTTCTTCGCGAGCTTCGGGCTGTCGCCGTCGAAGACGTTCGCGTTCTCGAAGATGAGCTTCGCCATGTTCAGTACGCCACCGCCGCGCTGTTGTTGCGATTGTGCGAGCCCGCCTCGAGCTTGCCGCTCTTCGGATCGCGCGAGATCGCGACCCATTTGCCCTCGCCGCCGAGACGCGCTTCCTCGAGCGGAACCTCCTCCCACTTGAAGCCGGTATCGTCGAGCACCCTGTGGTCGAAGCGCTTCTCCGGCACGGCGAGCGTCACTTCCATCGTCTTCAAGTCGTACTTCGGCATGTAGAAATCCGGCGCGTCGATCGCCTCGACGACGCCCATGCCGAACTTCATCACGCTGAACAGGCAGGCGAACGAGCGGTGATGGAGGCCGGCGCCCATCGACGCGAACGCGAGCAGCGGCTTGCCGTCCTTGAACAGGATGCCCTGCTCCGTCGGCGCGGGCAGGCGCTCGCCGGGCTTCACGCGCGCGATCTGCGCCTGCTGGTACGACGCCGCGTCGGCGATCGAGATGCCGTCGACGAAGATCGCGGTCTTGCCCCAGTTCACGCAGTTGATCGAGTGCGTGATCGCGCACATGTTGCCGGCGGCGTCGACGGCGACGACGTCGTCGGAATGCTGGATGCCGCGCGGCTTGAAGCGCGCCATCTTCACGCCGGCTTCCATGCGCTTCCACAGCTCTTCGGCGTGCGATTTCTTCAGGCGCCCGTCGAACGAGAAGTCGAGTCCCGCGTACATCTGGCCGAGCAGCGCGTCCGGCAGGAACGCCACCCCGAACTGCTGGGTGATCTCGGAAGCCTTGCGCAGCGACTTGCCCGACTTCCACCACGGACCGTCGGCGGCGAGGTTCGCGACTTCGGCGAGGTTGAGCGCCTCGACGAGATTCGCGGTGCCGAGATTCGGCGCCTGGCTCATGTGCAGCGCATAGCCGTTCGCGAGCTCGCACACGGCGGGATCGCTCCACAGCACCTCGTACGCGGCGAGGTCCTCCATCGTCATCTTGCCGCCGTCGGCCTTCAGCGCAGCGATCAGCTTCTCCCCCCACGCGCCTTTGTACATGTGATCGGCGTTGCCGTCGGCTGCGATCTTGCGCAGCGTCCTCGCGAGCTCGGGCTGCTTGAAGAGATCGCCCTCCTGATAGAACGAGCCGTCCTTCTTCGTGAAGACTGCCTTGGTCGCCGGCAGGCGCGACAGATCGTCCTTGCGCATGTCGATCGCCTGCGCGACGAGCGGATTGACCGGCATGCCGTTCTCGGCGACGTAGATCGCCGGCTCGAACAGAGCGGCGAACGGCAGCTTGCCGAAGCGCTTGTGCGCGGCTTCGACGCCTTTCATGAAGCCGCCGACCAGCGCGGTGCGCCCGCTCGGCGCGCCGGAGCCCTTCAAAGCCTCGAGCGAGCCGAACGCGATGCTGCCGGGAATGGTCATCGGCTCGGTCTCGCCCTTCACCGTGTTCCATTCGCCGTTCATGGTCACGACCTTGTTGGTCGCGGCGTCGTAGCAGACCATCGACATGATGCCGAAGAAGCTGATCGGCGCGCCCGCGGTCAGCACGACTTGCGCGAGCGCCGCGGTGAGCGCGGCGTCGACGGCGCTGCCGCCCTGCTTCAGCGCTTCGAGTCCCGCACGCGCGGCGAGTCCGTTGTAAGCGACGGTCACAGCGCCCTTGCTGCCGGTTGCCTCGCCGGCCTTGGTGCGATCGACGCTCTGCGCTGCCATGAGCTGCTCGTACTCGCCCGTCGGCCAGTTCACCGGGGACAAGTTCACTACGGTCGTCTCGCGATTCATCGGATTCCCCTCAGGGATTGAGATAGCGCTGCTTGAGATGCCTCAGCAGCGCGTCGGCCGAGAGCGTGCTGCCCGTCGCGCCGGTCATGATCTGATCGAGCGACTCGCTCGACGCCTTCTGGTGCACGTTGGCCTTCGCCCACGCGAAGTACGCAGCGAAGTCGCCCTTGCCGATCGAGGGCAGGATGCTCGCGTCCTGCTTCGTCGCCGCCTCGAACAATTGCGCCGCCGCCGCCGCGCCGAGCGCGTAGTTCGGGAAGTAGCCGAACATGCCGAAGGTCCAGTGCACGTCCTGCATGCAGCCGGCGGCATCGTCGGGCGGCACGACGCCGATCAGCTTCTTCATCGTTTCATTCCACGCCCCCGGCAGATCCTTCACCGCGAGACTGCCGTCGAGAAGCTTGCGCTCGATCTGATAGCGCAAGATCACGTGCAGCGGATAGACGACCTCGTCGGCTTCGACGCGGATGAAGTTGCGCTGGATGCGCTGGTAGTGCATGCGCACGTTGTCGAACGCGTACGCCGGATCATCCGGGCCGAATTTCGCCGCGAGCATCGGCGCGACGAAGCCGATGAACTCGAGCGAGCGGCACGCCATCATCTCGAGCATCAGCGACTGGCTTTCGTGCAGCGTCGCGCCGCGCGCGACGCCGACCGGCTGATAGCTCCACTCGCGCGGCAGGTTGAACTCGTACTGCGAGTGCCCGGTCTCGTGCAGCGTCGCGAGCAAGCCCCAGCGCAGATCGTCTTCCTTGTAGCGCGTGGTGATGCGCACGTCGCCCGGCACGCCGGGCATCGCGAACGGATGCGGCGTCACGTCGAGCCGCCCGTGATTGAAGTCGTAGCCGATCTGCTTCATCAACGCTTCGCACAGCGCCTGCTGCGCCTTGGGGTCGTGATCCTTGCGCCACGGCAGGACCTTCCACGACGACTGCTTCGCGAGCACTTCGTCGAGGATTCCGGGCAGCGCCTTGCCGAGCTGATCGAACACGCGGTCGACGATCGCGCAGGTCACGCCCGGATCGTTCTCGTCGATCAGGGCGTCGTACGGGCTCACGCCCAGCGCCCTCGATTTGTGCTCGCCGATCTCGCGCATGATCTGCACCATCTCCGCGAGACCCGGCGCGAACAGCGCGAAATTCTTCTCGGCGCGCGCTTTCTGCCACGTCTGATTCAGGACCGCGCTGTGGCGCGCCTTGCGCGTGAGGAGCGCGACCGGCACCGACGTCGCATGCCGGTAGTGACGCCGCATCTCGACGACGTTCGCGCGCTGCCACGCCGACAAGCCGTTGGCCTTCTCCGCCTGCAGCAGCCATTCGCCGATGCGCGGATCGACTGCCTTCTCCGTCGCGACCTGCACCAGCGCGCCCGCGATCTCGCCGTGCGCCGGCGCCGAGCCGGGACGCATCACCACGTTGCGATCCCAGAACAGCAGATTGCCCGCACCCCCGAGCTTGCCGATCAGCGCGTAATGCCGCTCGAGCTCGGCGTAGGCAGGATTCATCGGATGCCGTCCGCGACCGCGCAACGCCGCGGATCGGCGATCGCGGTGTAAGTCTTGCCGTTGTCCTCCCGCGCGATCACGGAGAACGAGCCCATGTGATAGTCGTAGCCGGGCGTGACGGTCACTTTCACGCCGAGCTTGTAGAGGTTCTCCAGCACGCCGGGCTTCAGGCGATCCTCGACCGTGATCGCGCGGCCGTCGGTCATCGGCAGCATGCGCGGCGCATCGACGGCGTCGTACGGCTTCATCTTGAAGTCGAGCGCGTAAGTGAGCACTTGCGGCACCGTGCAATGCACGTTGCCGGGCGAGCCCGCGGACAACACCGGCTTGCCTTTCTTCAGCACGAGCGTGTTGCCGATGATGCAGCGCGCCTTGGCGCCCTTCACCAGCGTCGTGTCCATCGGCGATTGCAGGGCGCCGAACGTCGCGTGACTGCCGACCATCGGGATGCCGCCGATGACCATGCCCGGGATGCCCGAGCCTTGTAGCGTGTCCATCATCTGCACCCAGTTGCCGTCGGAGTCGACGACCGCGATCTCGCAAGAGCCGCTCGGCTGCTTGCCGAACGAGTCGGCCCGACGCGGCTTGCCGCCGTTCGAGAACAGCGACATGACGTCGCCGATCGAGCCGCCGGGCATCTCGCCGGTGAGCTTCACGTGCTGCGTGAGATCGACCTTCGGCCGCGACGTGCGGATCATCTTGGCGAGATGCGCGTGATAGTCGTCGTCGAGCAGCTCGTCGCGCGGCACGCCGTAGATGGTGTCGTCCTGAACGTATTCCCAATGGCGCTGGCCCTGGCGCAGCGCGTGACCCATCGCCCACCAGTGCTCGGCGGAGCCGGGCTTCATGCTGCGGATGCCGAGGTGCTTGAGGATGCCGAGCACGATGGCGATGAAGATGCCCTGCGCCTGCGGCGGCCCGAGGCTCACCACTTCGTACTCGTGATGCTTGTAGCGGATCGGCTCCACCCAGCGCGGCGGCGTCTCTGTCATGTGCCTCCCCGTGATCTTCCAGCCCATCTCGTTCGCCTTATTCACGAACGCTTTCGCCCAGCCGCCGGTGATCATGTAGTCCGGGCCGTGCTTCGCCACGTTGCGCAGCGTGTCGGCCATGCCCGGCGGCACGAATACTTCGCCGACGTTCGGGAAGTAGCCCTTCGGCTGATAGAAGTCGCGGCCTTCGGGGAAATAGGTGATGAACTTCTCGCCGAAGATGTTCACGCCGTACTCGAAGGTCGACACCATGTGTCCGCGCTCCGCCCACGCGACGGCGTCCTCGCACAGCTCCGACCATTTCTTCGTGCCGAACTTGCGATGGATCTCCTTCAGTCCCGGCATGAAGCCCGGAATGATCGCGGACGGCGGCATCGCTGCGTACGGGCCCGTGCCCGGCGGCACCGGACGGAACGGCGGCAAGCCCGATGGATGTCCGCCGAGGCTGTCGAGCTGATGGATCTTGCCGGTCTTGGCTTCGTAATAGAGGAACGTCACCAGGCCGGCGTGATTGGTCATGAACGGCTCGACCGCCGCCTGCACCAGCGCGCCGGCGATCGCGGCGTCGGCGGCTTTGCCGCCGTTGCGCAAGACCTTCACCATCGTCTCGGTGACGATCGCGGAGTCGGTCGTCACCGCGGCGCGCAGATTCTCGACGGGCTCCTTGGGGCCGGGATTGACGATGTAGCGGTTCAGGTCCTGATGCATGAGCTTTCCCTCAACAAGGTTGTACGAGTCCCGACGCGCCGGGCGTGCGCGCACCCCGGAGCGTGCCGGTTTGCGGATCGCGCGAGATCGCGCCCCAGTATCCACGCGAGATCGCGCGATCTTCGACCGGCATCGCGACGAGCTTCGCGCCCTTCGCCCGGGCGCCTGCGATGACTTCCGCGGCAAAGCCGTTTTCGATGCAGAGCGGCAGCGCCTGTGCGAAGCGCAAGCCGAGATCGCGCGGATCGCCTTGCTCGCGCTGCAAACGCGCGACGATCTCCGCCAGCGAAAGCGCGAGGTCCTTCGCGCCCCCTTTGCTGTCGGCCGAGCCCGACGTCACCGAGTCGCCGCTGCGCATGTCACTGCCGTGCAGGCGCGGCAGATCGGCCGCTTCGGGCAGCGAATAGCCGAGGCCGAGCATCGCGTGGACGAGTTGCAAGGTCGTCGACACGAGCCCGATGCCGATCGACGAGAACGCGAGCACGGGCTCGCCGTCCTTGAAGGCGATGCTGGGATTCATCGGGTTCGGCAGATAAGAGCCTGGCTTCACCAGCGCGAGCTGTTGCTGCTGGAAGCACGCAGAGTCCGGAATCGGAATGCCGCCGACCGTGATGCAGGTCGTGCCCCACATCGGCGTGTTGATCGAATGGCACATCGCGACGGCCATGCCGCCAGCGTCGACCACGACGACGTAGTCGGAATGCGATCCGTCGACGATCTTGCTCGGACGATCGGCGGCGCCCCTGGCCCTCATCGCGCGCGCGAAGCGCTCGATGTGCTCGTCGCCGACGCGCTGCTCCGGCGGAATCCACGTATTGCCCGAGGTCTGCAGGAGAACCTGGACGAGCCAGTACAACGCTTCGGGGCTGCGGGTCGGGTCGCCGACCTCGAGCCGCTCCAGCAGCTTCAATCCTTCGAGCAATGCGGCGCCGCCAAAATCGGGCGCCGCGACGGTGTGCAGCTCATGGCCGAACACGTTGCCGCGGAGCGGACGGCTCCAGATCGGCGCATAGGTTGCGAGATCGTCCCGCGTGACCTTGCCGCCGTCCGCGCAGACCTGCGCCGCGAACGCTTCCGCCCACTCGCCCTTGTAGACGTGATCGGGGCCGAGCTCCGCGAGCTTGCGCAACGTGCGGGCAAGTGCGGGCTGCCTGAACCAGCCGCCGGCTTTCCAGGGATCATCGCCCTCTGGAAAGAAGAACTCGCGCGTTTCCTTCACGCGTCCGAGCTGCGCGCGGCGGAGCGTCATGCCACCGAGCAGGATGTCGCCGACCGGGATGCCGTTCTCGGCGAGCCACATCGCGGGTGCGAGGACGTCCGCCCACGACAATTTCCCGAAGCGCTCATGCGCGGCGAACACCGCCGCGAAGAATCCGGGGACGAGCGCGGTGCGTCCCGACGGCGTCGGCGCCGTCGGGATCGTCGTCGCGTCAGTCTCGTTGGCAAACGTGCGATAAGGTCCGTTGATCGAATGCGTCTGCCGCGTGGCCGGATCGTAGACGACCATCGTCGCGATGCCGGCGAAGCTCACCCAGCAGCCCGCCGCGAGCGTGACCTGCGTCGTCGCGACGACGATCGCGGCATCGACGGCGTTGCCGCCGGCTTCGATCGCCTTCCTGCCGGCGTACTGCGCGAACGGCCCGGTCGACCCGACCACCATCGAACCGGACGACTCGCCCTTCTGCACCGAAATGTCCACGCCCGTGCGCGTGCGCTCGAGAAGCTGCGCAACCTCATCCTGCGGCCAGTGCGACGGATCCATCATCAGTAATTGAGGCTCAGCGTGAGGCGTATCGCACGCGGCTGGTTGCCGACATAGATCGGCGCGCCCGGCGTGGTCAGGCCGAACACCGCGACGTGCTTGTCGAACAGGTTGGTGACGCTGAAGTTGATCTCGGGCCGGTACTTCCAGTCCGGTCTCGTGATGTTGAGCGAAACGTTGTGCAGCACGAACCCCGGGAGCGGGACGTCGTTCTGCAGGATGTTGTGGCTCGGTCCGCGATAGGACAGCGAGTAGGAGCCAATGAACTGGAAGCCCGCCAGGCTCGAGCGCTGCGAAAGCACGCCCGACGCGCTGACGAACGGCGTCGCCGGCATGCGCGTCCCCGGACCCACGTCGCCCTTGTCCGAAGTGAACGCCTCGGTCGTGCGCGAATCGACGTACGCGCCGTTCACGTCGGCAGAGAAATTCCACGGCAGCAATGCGGCGATCCTGCCTTCGACGCCCTGGCTGCGTGCGGCGCCGACGTTGTCGGTGTAGCCGAGAATGCCCTGCTTGAGCTGCAGGATCTGAGGCTGCTTCCAGTCGATGTAGAAGCCGGTGACATCCGCGATCAGCCTGCCTTTCAGCCAATCGGTACGCACGCCGACCTCGTAGTTCCACAGGTGATCGGAATGGAACGTCAGCGGGATGCCCAGCGCGGTGGACTCGTAACCGGTCACGCCATTGATGCCGCCAAAGCGGAAGCCGCGGACCGCCGACGCGTACACCGAGAGCTTGCGGCTCGGCCTCCAGGTCAGCGCAAGCTTCGGATTGAAGCCTCGATCGATCTGGATCGTGTCGATGGGCGCGAGCACGGAGGCCACCGTCTCCGGCAGCGGCACGGCGTCGCTGGTGTCCGGAAGGATGATGCCCTGTTCGGCGGCGCTGTCGATGCCGTGTGTCTTCTGATCGTAGACGCGGCCGCCGAGATCCAGCTCGACGGTGTCGAAGAACGTGCGCTTGAGATCGACGAATGCCGCCTTCTCGATCGCGAGCGCGTCGATCAGCGCGGTGTCGGAGACTTCCGTGAACGCGAAGCCCGGCCGATTGAGCAGAGTCCGGATCGCATCGAACACGGGGTTCAGCTGGTCGGGCAGCGCCGTCGCGGCCGCAGTGGTCACGATCGTGTTCAGCGCCAGGTGCTGGTCGGAATGCATGTAGAACAGGCCGATCACATAGTCGATCCCCCACACCGGCTCGCGGGAGACCAGTCGAACCTCGCCCGTCGGCTGCTTTGCGCTGCTGACGAACGGCTCGTAGGCCACCACGGGCGTGCTCGACAGGGCGAGCGAGGGCGTGAGATCGGTGACGCTCGTGCTCTTGAGCTCGAGCTGGTTGGCCAGCACCATCAGATCGGCGAAGCCGAAACCCCAGATGCCCTTCAAGCCATACAGCTTCACGCGCGAGTCGGTGGGGGTTGCGTGGCGCGAGTTCTCCCGGGTGCTCGCCGAGACGTCCGTCTCGACCTGGCTCGCCGCGACGTGCAGCTCGCGGAAAAAGTAGCTCGCCTCGATCGACAAGCGGTCCAGCGGCTGAAGCAGGACGGCGCCGCGCGCCTGCACCCGGCGCGATGAATTCGTGTCGGTGCGACCGTTGTCCGGCTCGTCGATCCAGCCGGGCGTCTTGCGGTAGATGCCCGTCCCGCGGATCGCCATCACGCTGCCGACCGGTACATTGACCATCCCGCCGTATTCCCGCTCGAAGCTCTCGCTGTCGGCAATCCTGCCGCCGCTCGCCGATAGCTTGAGTTGCGTCACGTGCAGCTGGGGCGCATTGGGTACGTAGCGGACCGCGCCCGACAGCGCCGAGCCACCGAACAACGTGCCTTGCGGGCCTTTGAGCACCTCGACCGTCTGCAGATCGAAAGGCTCGACATCGGCGAGCACCGAGAGCACGGACGGATTGGTCAGCGACACATCCTCCAGGAACAGGCCAGTCGGCCGCGTGTAGATGTTGTTGCGGGAATCGGCCGAGATGCCGCGGATGGACAGGTAGTTGCCGTCTTCATTCTCGCCGCTGTTCAGCGTCACCCCGGGCGAGAACTGCACGATCTGGGCAAGCGACTTGAATCCGCGCTTCTCCAGATCGTCGCCGCGGAACGCGTTGATGCTGATCGGCACCTCGCGCGAGGCTTCCTTGCGCTTGGTCGCGGTGACGACGACATCCTCGAGCTTGGTGGCGCCGTCGGGCTCGGTCGACGCGGGCACCGGCTCTTGCGGCTCGGACACCTGCACCGGAACGGTGGGCAGCGTCTCGGGCGGCGCCTGCGTTGCATCCGGCTGCGGTGCCGCGTCCTGCGCGCGCGCATGCATGGCGACCGCGAAGCTCACCGCCACCAGCGTCCCCTTCCATTTGAACTGCGTCATCCCCGTCGCACCCGCAGCCTGCATCCACGTCGACGCTACAATACATTTCTGTATCTTGCAACAGCGACACGGGCCGCCTGCATACTTGGCACATCTGTATTGTGTGGCCTAAGATCGGGCCATGACCGAGTTCGCGCTCCAGTTCATCTGCCCCGACCGCATCGGCGTCCTCGCCGCCATCACGCAGCGCCTGCTCGAGGCCGGCGCCGACATCCGCGAGGCCGCGCAATTCGGCGATCCGGAGACCGGCCTGTTCTTCATCCGCATGCGCGTGCGCCTGCAGCGCGCGACGTCGAAGAGCCAGCTGATGGCGATCCTGCAGCCCGCGATCGAGCAGTTCTCCCTGCAAGCCATTTGTTCGGATCTGTCCCAGAAGCCACGGATCATGATCGCTGTGTCGCAGCACGGCCATTGCCTGCAGCAGCTGCTCCACGCGTGGCGACAGGGCTCGCTGCACGCCGACATCACCAGCATCGTCTCCAATCACGAGACCTACGCGAGCCTCGCCGAGTGGTACGCGATCCCCTTCCACCATCTGCCGATCCGCGACGGCAACAAGGCGGCGCAGGAGCAGGCGATCCTCAAGCTCGCCGACGAGCAGAAGGTCGATCTGCTGGTGCTCGCGCGCTACATGCAGATCCTGTCGCCGCAGATGTGCGCGCAGGTGCAAGGCAAGTGCATCAACATCCATCACTCCTTCCTGCCCGGCTTCAAGGGCGCGCGGCCGTATCACCAGGCGCACGCGCGCGGCGTGAAGATCATCGGCGCCACCGCGCACTACGTGACGACCGATCTCGACGAAGGCCCGATCATCGAGCAGGACGTGCGGCGCGTGACGCACGCGACCTCGCCCGAGGAGATGGTCGAGATCGGGCGCGAGACCGAAGCGAGCGTGCTGCTGCGCGCGGTGAAATGGCACGCCGAGCATCGCGTCATCCTCAACGGCAGCAAGACGGTGGTGTTCGCATGAGCTATTCGCGCGGCTATCTGACGTGGTCACTCGTCGTGCTGTCGGCTGCCAACGTGCTCAACTACAGCGACCGCAACGTCGTCAACATCCTGCTCGAGCCGATCAAGCGCGATCTCGCGCTCAGCGATTCGCAGGCGGGCTTGCTCACCGGGCTCGCCTTCACCGTCGTGTTCTCGCTCATGGGCGTGCCGCTCGCGCGCATCGCGGATCGCGGCCATCACGTGAAAGTCATCAGCGGCGCGATCGCGGCGTTCTCGATCATGACTGTGGCATGCGCCAATGCCACGTCGTTTGCGACCTTGCTGCTCGCGCGGATCGGCGTCGGCATCGGCGAAGCGGGCGTTGGCCCGAGCACGTCGGCGATGATCGCCGATTATTTCTCGCCGCAGGTCCGCGCACGCGCATTCTCGGCGGTCGCGGTCACTTCCGGCCTCGGCATCATCTTCGGCATGGCGCTCGGCGGTTATCTCAGCGATCGGGTCGGCTGGCGCGCGGTGTTCGCCATCATGGGCGCGCCCGGTGTGATCGTCGCGCTGCTCGCATACCTCACGCTGCGGGAGCCGGCGCAGGCGCTGCGCGCGGCTGCATCGCACGCCGCGCCGACCGTGAGCATCGAGGCCGCGCTGCGCGTGCTGGGATCGCGCAAGTCGTACGTCTACATGACGATTGGCCTGGCGATCGCGGCGATCGGCTCGTACGGACTTTCCGCGTGGATCCCGGCGTTCTTCATGCGCAACTACGCGATGAGCGGCACCAAGATCGGCGGCATCCTCGCGCTGTCCGGCGGCCCCGGCACCGTGATCGGCATCCTCGCGGGCGGCTGGCTGTCCGACAAGCTGTCTACGCGCGATGCGCGCTGGCCGCTGTGGCTGTTCATGCTCGGCTTCGGCGGCACCGTACCGATCTATCTCGTGCTGCTGCTTTCCCCCAGCGCGAATCTCGGGCTCGCGCTCTCGATCCCCGCGACGATCATCGCCTGCCTGTGGATCGCGCCGGGCATGGCGTTGTCGCAGACGCTCGCGGGATCGCAATTCCGCGCAACGGCCGCAGCCATCTTCAGCCTCGCGCTCAATCTCGTCGGGCTGGGCATCGGGCCGCTCGCGGTCGGGGTGATCAGCGACGCGCTGCAGCCGATCGCCGGTGCCGAGGCGCTGCGCTATGCGCTGTGCAGCATGCTCGCGACCTTCGTGGTCGGTCTCGTGCTGTTCCAGATTGCGACGCGCTACGTGCGCGCGGATCTCGACGCGATCAAGCTGGCGGAAGCACGCTGAGCGTCGCCGTCCGGCGCAGCCACTCGGCAAACGCCCACGCGATGCTCACGTCGACCAGCACGCGATAGTCGTCGGTCGCCCAGCGCTGGATCATCGCCGTCGCCAACGACGCGAACCGCGTCCGCGCGAAGCGACCCGAGGCGACGATCGCGGGATCGCAACCGGCCGCGATGATGTCAGTCGCGCGTGGTCCGGTGATGCGGAAGGCGACAAGCCGATCGGAGATCTCCGTAACGAGCATTCCAGAACTGGAGCCGTAGGGCGCGCCATGCGCGCCGGCAGTCGACGAAGTGATCAACCACGCGTGCGGCTCGATGCGAACGCTGCCCTGCTCCGCGGTTCCTTCGAGCGCATTCGGCTCGCTCGGCAGCGCGCTCGGATCGGTCTGCAAGCGCCGCGACTTGCGGACGCTGATGCACTGGAGCGAGCGCTCCTCGACGATCCGCAGCTGCGCGTGATCCACGATCGGCTCACTCGACATGGAGGCGCTTCCCTTCCGGATCGTATGCGGCCGCGTTGACAATCGTCGCGGCGATCGACGTCTGGTGGATCGCGTCGTACACCTCGACGCCTTCGCCCATGCGCGCGCGACCGTTCTCGATCAGCGCCATTGCGACCGGCCGGCCGAGCGTCGGGCTGTGCACGGACGACGTGACCCAGCCTTGCGAGCGGCGCTTGCCGTCGGCGCCGCCGGCGACGACGTGCGCGCCCGGCGGCAACAGCGTCTGCTGGTCTTGCGCCGCAAGACCCACGAGCTGCCGGCGATTCGAGCGCAGGCCCTCGGGCGTCATCGTCGAGCGGCGGCCCGCGAAGTCTTCCGCCTTCTTCGCGATGATCTCCGCGAAGCCGATGTCCTGCGGCATCGTCGCGCCGTCGGTCTCGGTGCCGACGTGCAGGTATCCTTTCTCGATGCGCATGACCATCAATGCCTCGATGCCGAACGGCGCCGCGCCGAGATCCCTGCCGAGCTCGAGCAGTCGCTGCCAGAGCGCGGCGCCCTGCCGCCACGGCACGCTCACTTCGTAGGAGAGCTCGCCGGTGAAGCTCACGCGCATGATGCGCGCCGGCGCGTCGCCGAAGCGGCCGGATCGCGCGGTCATGTGCGGGAACGCCGCGCCAGAGAGATCGATGTCACCCACGACGCGCTCGAGCAATGCTCGCGAGCGCGGACCCGCGACCATCACCGTCGCCCACTGCGTCGTGACCGGCTCGACGATCACGTCGAGGTCGGTCCACTCGCATTGCAGCCACTCCTCGAGCCAGTCGGTGACCCGCTCGGCGTGTCCGCTTGTCGTGCCGACCTGGAACGTCTGCTCGTCCCAGCGCGTCAGCACGCCGTCATCCATCACGATGCCGTCTTCGCCGAGCATCAGGCCGTAGCGGCAGGAGCCGGGCTTCAGCGTCTTCACGTTGTTGACGTAGATGCGCTGCAGGAACGTCGCGGCGTCGGGACCGTGCACGAGGATCTTCCCGAGCGGCGAGTAGTCGATGATGCCGACGCCGTTGCGCACGAGCTTCACTTCGCGCGCGAACGCGTCGGCTTCACGCTCGCCCGCATTCGCGAAATACGCAGGGCGCGACCAGCCGCCGTAGTCCTCCATCTTCGCGCCGAGCTCGCGCAGCAGCGCGTCGGTCGGCAACCGGCGCAGCGGCTGGTAGAACGCTTCCACGTTCGCGCCTGCCAGCGCGCCGAACGTGACGGGATCGAACGGCGGGCGGAACTTGGTCGTGCCGACGTCGCCGGGCGCCTTGCCGACGATGCCACCGAGGATGCCGATCGCGTTGACGTTCGACGTCTTGCCCTGATCGGCCATCATCCCCGTCGTCGTGTAGCGCTTCAGATGCTCGACGGCGGAGAAGTTCTCGCGCACCGCGAGGCGCAGGTCGCCTTCGGTGACGTCGCTCGCGAAATCGACCCAGGAGTACGCCGGCGCGCGGCCGAGGCTGCTCACGTCGACGCTCCAGAGCGGCTGCACCTCGTGATCACGATCGAACGCACCCGCGGCGGCGCCGATCGCGCGCGTGCGCTGCACGGAATGATTCGGCACGAACGCATGAACGCCTTCGTCGTAGCGCAGGCCGCCGCCGGACTGCGAGAACAGATGCACGGTCGGATTCCAGCCGCCGGAGACCAGCAGGCAATCGCACGTCGCGAACCTCGCCGTGCCGGGCAGCGCGCGACCGTTCTCATCGACGCGATGCCACTCCACCGACGTGATCGCCTTGCCGATCGTGTTGGTCGGCGCGCACTTCCATTCGACGGCGACGCCGCGATTCGCGAGCTCGGCGATCCCGCTCGCCGACGAATTGGCGCGCACGTCGAGGATCGCGGCAATCTCGACCCCGGCGTCGAGCAGCTTCAGCGCGGTGGTGTAAACGCTGTCGTTGTTGGTGGCCAGGACCGCGCGCCGGCCCGGCAGCACCGCGTAGCGCTGCAGATATTCCTGCGCCGCGCTCGCGAGCATCACGCCGGGACGGTCGTTGTTCGGGAACACCAGCGGACGCTCGACGGCACCGGTCGCCAGCACCACTTCCTTCGCGCGGAAATGCCAGAGACGTTGGCGGACGCTCGCATCGGACAGGCGCTGAACGGCGACGACGTAATCGTGATCGTAGTAGCCGAATGCGGTGCAGCGATCGAGGACGCAAACGCCTTCGAGCGCCTTGGCGACGGGCTTGTCGTCGACGAGCGTGACGCGCTTCCCCGCGTTCGCCGCTGCGGCCGCGGCCTCGATGCCGGCAGCGCCGGCGCCGACGACGAGCAGGTCGACGCTCTCGTAGCGCTTGTCGTAGCGATCGGGATCCGGCTCGGTGGGACTGTGACCCAGACCGGCCGCCGCGCGGATGATCCCTTCGAACCATTTCCAGCCCGGCCAGAGGAAGGTCTTGTAGTAGAAGCCCGACGGCATCAGAGCCTTGAACAGGCGGATGACGGCGAGCACGTCGAAGCGCGCGCTCGGCCAGCAGTTCACCGCGCGCGCTTGCAGACCGTCGAACAGCTCGATCTGCGTCGCCTTGAGATTCGGCTCGGTGCGCGCGCCGGCGCCGAGCTGCACGAGCGTGTTCGGCTCCTCGAAGCTCGCGCCGACGATGCCGCGCGGACGGTGATACTTGAAGCTGCGCGCAGTGACGCGCACGCCGTTGGCGAGCAGCGCGGATGCGAGCGTGTCGCCCTTGAAACCGACATATTCGCGTCCGTCGAAGCAAAAGCGCAGCGGCTGGTTGCGATCGATCGCGCCGCCTTCGCGCGCGCGCAGGCTCATGATCCGCCCTCGACGTCGGGACGCGGCGCGCCCATCGCGTAGATCGCCTTGATCTCGTGCGTCGTGGTCTGGCGCACGACGTTGAACCATTGCCGGCAGCCGCTCGCGTGCAGCCAGCGCTCGTAGTGCCAGCCCTTCGGGTTGCCGCGGAGGTACAGATATTGGGCCCACGCGGTGTCGCTCACTTCGCTGTGCGGGCCCGGTCGCGTGATGTGACTCTGGCCGCCGCACCGGAACTCGATCTCGTCGCGCGGACCACAGAAAGGGCAATCGATCTTGAGCATCAGTGCGCGATCCCCGACGCGCCCGCCTCGTCGATCAGCGCGCCCGTGGTGAAGCGCTCGAGGCCGAAGCCCTCGATGAGCGGATGGCGCTTGCCGGTCGCGAGCGTGTGCGCCATGGTGAAGCCGCCCGCGGGAATCGCCTTGAAGCCGCCGGTGCCGAAGCCGCAGTTCAGATACAGGTTGTCGACCGGCGACGGCCCGAGGATCGGCGACGAATCCTTCACGACGTCGACGATGCCGGCCCATTGGCGCATCAGGCGCAGGCGCGAGAACATCGGGAACATGTCGAGCATCCCGGCGACGACGTTTTCGACCGTGTGCAGGTTGCCGCGCTGCGCATACGACGGATACAGATCGAGCCCGCCGCCGATGACGACCTCGCCCTTGTCGGTCTGGCTGATGTAGACGCCGGTCGAGGGTGAGAGCGTCACGGTGTTCAGCACCGGCTTCACCGGCTCCGACACGAACGCCTGCAGCGCGTAGCTCGTGATCGGCAGCGGCAACCCCGCAAGCGCTGCGAGCTGGCTCGTGTGTCCGGCAACCGAGAGGCACACCTTTCCGGCGACGATATCTCCGCGCGACGTCTTCACGCCGGTGATGGCGTTGCCCTGCTTGACGAAGCCGGTCACTTCGCACTGCTGGATGATGTCGACCCCGAGCTGATCCGCGCCGCGCGCGTAGCCCCAGGCGACCGCGTCGTGCCGCGCGGTTCCGCCGCGGCGCTGGATGAGCGCGCCGTAAACGGGGAAGCGACCGTCGAGCCGCAGCAGCGGCTCGATCTCGTGCACCTGCGCCGGCTCGAGCCACTCGGCGTCGATGCCGTTGACGCGCATGCCGTTCAGCACGCGGTGCGCCATCTCGACCTGATGCCGGCTGTGCGCGAGGTTCATCATGCCGCGCTGCGACAGCATGATGTTGTAGTTGAGCTCGCGGGAAAGCCCTTCGTAGAGCTTGAGCGACAGCTCGTAGAACGCCGCCGATTCCGGAAAGAAATAGTTCGAGCGGACCACCGTCGTGTTGCGACCGGTATTGCCCCCGCCGATCCAGCCCTTCTCGATCACCGCCACGCTGCGGACGCCGTGATTCTTCGCGAGGTAGTAGGCCGTGGCGAGCCCGTGACCACCGCCGCCGACGATGACGACGTCGTAGCGCGAGCGCGGCTCGGCGTTGCGCCAGGCCGGCTGCCAATGGCGATGACCGGTCAGCGCATTGCGGACGATCGACAGAGCGGAGTAGCGCACGACAGAAGCCCCAGATGGACGCTCACAACATACATTACTGTATCATGTAGGCAAGCCCGGCCGCGTGGCTCCTGCCATCGGGTCGCCGGATTTCTTCAGGCGCCGCGGGCCGCCTGGTACTTGTCGCCCGCCAGCACGTCCAGGTAGATGCGGACGTTGCCCTCGCGCTCTTTCAGGCTTTCGCGGAAGCCGACGGCGTAATAGCCGATCTGGTGCCAGTAGAAGATGCGCGCGCGGATCAGCGCCTCGCGCGCCGGATAGCCGAAGCCGACGAAGATCTCCTTGAGGATCTCCACGCGCTCGTTGTCCACTGCATGCACCACGTCCGCCGCCGGATGCGAGATGCGCGCCCACTCGCGCACCGCCATGTCGAACTGCGAGTCGAAGCCGTTCTCGTGGATCAGGTCGTCGGTGATGCGCTCGAAGGCCTTCGCCGCGGCCTCCGGGCTCGAGGCCTCCACCTTCGCCGGCGTGAACCGGTTCTGCGTCTTCCAGACGACCAGCAGCTCGTTGAGCAGCTGGTGGAGATTCTTGAAGTGGTGATAGAAGCCGCCGCGCGAGATCTTCAGCCGCTTGGCGAGCCGATCGACCTTGACGCCGTCGATGCCGTCCTCGATCAGCGCGACGCGCGCGCAATTGAGCCAGCCTTCGCGCGGCACCTTGATGTTCCCCTTGCGCGCGGGCTTGGGGATGACCAGGGTCCGCGACTGCCTGCCGGTGGAGATCCGCCGACGCTTCATGGGAGGGCGACGCCGTGACAAAGAGGCACTACTGTATCATACAGTTTATCGACAACGTCCCGGCACCGGGCGCGAGCCCGGCGTCAATCCCTGCGCTTGTCCTTCGGCCGCACGATCAGCGGCTCGAGGTTGGTCTGCACCTCGCGCGCGTCGAAGGCTTTCACGTCCCCTTCGTGCTTCTTGCCGTGGCGCAGCAGGATGGTGAGGATCCCTTCGTACTGGACTTCCGGCGTGATGATGTCGGTGCCGATGCGCGGTCCCCACCAATAGCGGCCGAAGCCGAAGCCGCCCGAGAAGCTCTCGTAGTAATTCGTTTGCGCCTCCGTCTGCTGGTCGGCCACGACGAAATAGTCGTAGCCGTTCGCGAGCGTCAGCTCGGCGGCGCGGTAGAGCAGATAGTTCTCCACGGTCTGGCGTGGCGTCTGCGCGTTGCCGAAGAAGCGCACCGTGTAGCGGTTCGACTCGATGCGTTGCTCGGCGTAACCCTCGCCGCCCTCGAGCGGCTGGTACGGCGTGGTCGTCGCGCATGCACTCGCCAAGAGCGACGCCGCGACAATCATTGCGATTCGGTGGGGATTCATCTCGAGCCTCCTGGCGCCTACGACTGGTCCGCCGCAAGCTTTGTTCCGGATGTTACGCGTCCTGCATCTGATCGAGCATCGCCATCACCGCTTCGCGCACTGCGGAAAGATCGTCGCGGATGCGCGGCTCGGCCTCGACACTGCGCGCATGGGCCACGCGACCTTCGAGCGCGGCGGCCGCCTGCTTGAGCGGCGCCAGCCGGTAGAACGCGGCGGTGCCGTGGATCTGATGGCCGGCATCGCGCAGCCGCTGCATCTCGCCGGCGGCGAATGCGTCCTCGAGCTCGCGCAGCTGCAGCGGCAGCTCCTCGCGCAGCAGCGCGCGCATCTCGGCGTCCTGCGCGAGCCGGTCCGGCGCAGCCTTGGTCGGCACCACCTTCGATTCGGCCGGGGGCGGCGCGACCGCGCGCCGCGCGAACATGCGCAGCACCTGCCGCTCGTCGAACGGCTTCAGGAGATCGCCGTCCATGCCCGCGAGCGCGAGCTTGCGCCGCTCGTCCTGCTCGAAGAACGCGCTGATGCCGATGATCAGCGTGCGCTTGTCGTCGGTCTCGTTCTCGAGCGCGCGGATCTCGCGCGCAGCGCCGAGCCCGTCGAGCTCGGGCATGCGGATGTCCATCAGCACGGCGTCGGGCCGCGCTTCCTTCCAGCGCTCGACGGCTTCGCGGCCGTCGTCCGCTTCGATCGTCTTGGCGCCGAGGCCTTGCAGCAGCGCGACGATGTAGCGCCGGTTGGCGACGTTGTTGTCGGCGATCAGCACGGTGCGTCCGCCGAGCTGCGTCTCCGGAACCGCCTGCCCGGAGATCAGCTCGGAGATCGCCTGATACAGCGCGACGCGTCCGACCGATTTCGGCAGCGCGCGCGTCGCGCCCTTGGCTTTCATCGCCTCGTGCAGGCTCTGCGAAACCGATGCGATCAGGCACAACGCCGGCACGCCCATGCGCTGCAGCGCCGGCAGGACCGGATCGCCGACCGGCTGCAGCTCCTGCTCGGCCTCGGCGCGCGACATGCCGACGACGACGACATCGGGGCGCGACGCGCCGGCGCGTCCGGCCGCTTCCCGCAGCTCGGCGATGCTGCCGAGCTCGCGCACGTCCATCCCCCAGTACTCGAAGCTGTGCAGCAGCGCCAATCGCGCGGTCGTGTGCGGCTCGCACACCCACACGCGGCTGTTGCGCAGGCGATCGAACGCTTGCGCCTGTGGCGGCTCCGGCTGGCGACCGAGCAGCAGGTTCGCGCTGAACGTCGCGCCCTGTCCCTGCGCGCTCTCGACGGTGACGTTGCCGCCCATCAGCTCGGCGAGCTTGCGCGTGATGACGAGCCCGAGGCCGCTGCCCGGCTTGGTGCCGAGCTGCCGGTACGGCTGGAACAGCTGGCGCTGCTGATCGGGCGACAGGCCCACGCCGGTGTCGGTGACGCGGAACAGGACCGTCAGCTGACGCGGCTCCTCGCGCTCCTTGAGCACGCGCAGCACCACTTCGCCGCGCTCGGTGAACTTGATCGCGTTCGACAGCAGATTGGTCAGCAACTGGCGGATGCGCTGGGCGTCGCCGATCAGCTGGCGCGGCACGTCGTGATAGATGATGTGCACGAGCTCGAGGTTCTTGTCGTAGGCGAGCGGCGCCAGCATCGCGATGACGTCCTCGACGCAATCCTCGAGGTCGAACGGCGCGTCGTTGAGCTGCAGGCGGCCGGCCTCGATGCGGCTCCAGTCCAACAGGTCGTTGACCATCGCGAGCAGGCCGTGCGCCGACTTCGAAAGGGTCTGCACCTGCTCGGCGATCGGCCCCGGCAGGCTCGCGCGCGTCAGCAGGTCGGAATAGCCGATGATCGCCGCGAGCGGGGTGCGCAGCTCGTGGCTGATCTGCGCATAGAGCTCGCCCTTCACGCGCGATGCGGTCTCGGTTTCCTCGACGCTGCGCTCGAGCTGGCGCAGCTTCGCGCGCTCGTCGGAGAGCTCGCGCCGCAGGCGGCCCGTCTCCTGCTCCATCCAGCCGCGATAGCGATCCTGCGCCTCCAGCAATTGCTTGCCGATGCTGTTGATCGACTCGGAGAGCTCTCCGGTCACGCCAACCGCCGAAGCCGGCGCGCGCGATTCGAGCCGGCCGAGCGCGAGGTTGCGCGCGGCATCGCGCAAGGTCGCCTGCCAGCGCGCGAGGCGTCCGATGCCGATCGTCGCCATCAGCAAGCCGATGCCGAGCCCGCCGAGCGCGTAGTTCAGGAAGCGGCGCAGGCGCGCCAGCACGCGCGGGTCGGTGCTCGTCGGACGCAGCACGAGATGCACCGACGGCGGCGCCGGCGGACGGATCTCGTCGATCGGCCGCGGCACCGCCTCGAGCGTCATCCTGAGGTCGGTCTTCTCCTCGAGCAGCGACAGCGCATCGGGCAGCAAGCCGGTTGCAGCCTTGCCGCCGGAGCGCCCATAGGCGAGCTGATCGCCGAGCGCGCCGCGGATCTCCAGCTCGCCGACCTGCGGGTGCAGGCGCAGCACGAGCCGCACCAGCCGGCCGAGCGCTTCCTTGTCGTTGGTCGCGAGCGATGGCGCCGCGGCCTGCGCGATCAGCGGCACCAGATCGCGCGCCCCGTCGCTGCGGGCCTGGTCCTGCGCGCGGAACTCGACGATCACGCCGCTCACCGCCGCGAGCGCGAGCGCGAACAGCATCGGCCAGATGAGCCAGGTCCATCCGGCGAAGCGCCACTGCATGCGTGATGCGGCTACGGCCAAGACAACTCCGACCCCGGTTCAAACAATTAAACTACGCGCGATGGACTCTCCCGCCCCCGCGCCCCGAACGATTTCCGATTGTATCGGCAACACGCCGCAGGTCGCGCTCAGCCGCCTGCCGGGGATCGGCAGCAATCGGCTGTTCGTCAAGCTCGAGGGCAACAATCCCGCCGGCTCGGTCAAGGATCGGCCTGCCTACTCGATGATCCGGCGCGCCGCCGAGCGCGGCGAGATCAAGGCCGGCGACACCCTGATCGAGGCGACCTCCGGCAATACCGGCATCGCGCTCGCGATGGCCGCGGCGATGATGGGCATGCGCATGGTGCTGATCATGCCGGAGCACCTGTCGGTCGAGCGCCGCGCGGTGATGAAAGCGTTCGGCGCGGAGATCATCCTGGTCACGCAGAAGCAAGGCATGGAAGGCGCGCGCGACCTCGCCGACCAGATGGAGCGCGACGGCAAGGGTCGCGTGCTCAATCAATTCGCCAATCCCGACAATCCGCGCGCGCATTACGAAGGCACCGGCCCGGAGATCTGGCGCGACACCCAGGGCGGCATCACCCACTTCGTCTCCTCGATGGGCACGACCGGCACGATCATGGGCTGCTCGCAGTTCCTGAAGGAGAAGAATCCGAAGATCCAGATCGTCGGCGTGCAGCCGGATGGCGAGTCGTCGATCCCCGGCATCCGCAAGTGGCCGGAAGCGTATCTGCCGAAGATCTTCGATCGCGCGCGCGTGGATCGCGTCATCGAGGTGAGCACCAAGGACGCGGAGGAGACCACCAAGGCGCTCGCCAAGGTCGAGGGCATCTTCTGCGGGCCGTCGTCCGGCGGCACGGTGTTCGCGGCATTGCAGATGTGTCGCGAGCTCAACGGCGCGACGCTCGTCGCCATCCTTCCCGATCGCGGCGACCGCTACATCTCGACCGGGCTGTTCCCGGCATGAAGGAAAACGTTCTGGTCTTCGACATCGAGACCATTCCCGACCTCGACGGCGGCCGCAAGCTCCACAACCTGCACGGACTCTCCGACGACGACGTCGCCGCGGCGATGGCGTCGATGCGCCAGCAGGCGCGCGGCACCGATTTCCAGCCTGTGCATCTGCATCGCATCGTCGCGATCTCGGTGGTGCTGCGCTCGAGCGACGGCTTGAAGGTGCTCTCGCTCGGCGACGAATCGACCGGCGAAGGCGAGCTGGTCAAGAAATTCTTCGACGGCGTCGAGCGCTACAAGCCGATCCTGGTTTCGTGGAACGGCACCGGCTTCGATCTGCCGGTGCTGCACTATCGGGCGCTCGTGCACGGCGTGACCGCGAAGCGTTACTGGGATTGCGGCTATTTCGACCGCGACACCAAGTGGAACAATTACCAGAAGCGCTACGAGTTCCAGCACACCGACATCATGGACGTGATGGGCCTCTATCAAGGCCGCAACAACGCGCCGCTGCACGAGGTGTCGATCCTGCTCGGCTTCCCCGGCAAGCTCGGCATGGACGGCTCGCAGGTGTTCGCGGCATGGCGCGCGGGGCGCCTCGCCGAGATTCGCGCGTACTGCGAGACCGACGTGCTCAACACCTATCTCATCTATCTGCGCTTCCAGCTCATGCGCGGCTATCTCACCCCCGAGGACTACGCGACCGAGATCGCCAACGTGCGCAGCCTGCTCTCCGCAGCCAACGCGCCGGCGCATCTGGTCGAATACAACTCACTCTGGAAATGAGGGCGAATCGGAAACCGCTGCCGCTCGAGGAATTCGAAGCGGCGATCGTCGACCTCACCGAAGAAGGCCGCGGTGTTGCGCGCGTCGAAGGCAAGGTCGTCTTCGTCGAGGGCGCGTTGCCCGGTGAGCAGGTGAAGTACCGGCTGACGCGCAAGCGTCGCGACGCCGACGAAGGCGAAGTCACTGCGATCCTCACGCCGTCGCCCGACCGTGTGGCGCCGCCCTGCCCGCACTTCGGCTTGTGCGGAGGCTGCTCGGTGCAGCATCTGTCGCCGCAGGCGCAGCTGCGGCTGAAGGAGAAGCAGCTCCTCGACGCGCTCCAGCGCATCGGCAAGGTGAAGCCGGAAGAGATCGCGGCGCCGCTGTCCGGCCCGACGTGGGGCTATCGTCGCCGCGCGCGACTGTCGGTGAAGCACGTGCCGAAGAAAGGCCGCGTGCTGGTCGGCTTCCGTGAGCGGCTGTCGCCGTTCGTCGCAGCGATCGATTCGTGCGCGGTGCTCGATCCGCGCGTCGGCAGCAAGCTCAAAGCGCTGGCGACGCTGATCGGCGAGCTGTCGCTCCGCGATCAGATCCCGCAGATCGAAGTCGCGGCGGTCGACGTCGTCGCGCTCGTGTTGCGCGTCATGCGCCCGCCGATCGTCGACGATCTCGCGAAGCTGCGCGCATTCGCGGCGGAACACGAGGTGCGCTTCCATCTGCAGCCCGGCGGCTACGACAGCGTCGCGCCGCTCGATCCGATCGACACGCCGTTGACCTACTCGCCCGACGGCAGCGATCTGCGGCTCGAATTCGGGCCGACCGATTTCATCCAGGTCAACGGCGAGGTGAATCAGCGCATGGTGCAGCAGGCGCTCGAGTGGCTCGACGTGCGCGCGGGCGACCAAGTGCTGGAGCTGTTCTGCGGGCTCGGTAATTTCACGCTGCCGCTCGCGCGCGCGGGCGCGCAGGTCACTGCCGTCGAAGGCGACGCGGGATTGGTCCGACGCGCGGAGCAGAACGCGCAACGCAACGGCCTCACTGCGCGCTTCGTGAAAAGCGATCTCTTCACGCCGGATGCGCACACGCCGTGGCTGACCCAGAACTATGCGCGCGTGCTGCTCGATCCGCCGCGCGCGGGTGCTACGGAAATGATTCCGCACATCGCAAAGTCCGGCGCCGAGCGCATCGTCTACGTCTCGTGCCATCCGGGCACACTTGCGCGCGACGTCGGCGCGCTCGTGCATCAGCATGGCTATCGGCTGGTGCGGGCGGGCGTGATGGACATGTTCCCGCATACGAGCCACGTCGAGTCGATGGCTTTGCTGGTGCGCGATGGGGACTGAGATCGAGCGCAAGTTCCTCCTGCGCAGCAACGACTGGCGCAAGGAAGTGTCGCGCACGCGCGAGATCAGGCAAGGCTATCTCTCGACCGAAGGCGGCAAGGCGTCGGTGCGCGTTCGGCTGCAGGACGACGAAGCGCGCCTCAACATCAAAGCCGCGGTCGTGGGTACAACGCGCGCCGAGTACGACTACGAGATGCCGGTGTCCGACGCGCGCGAGATCATCGACAAGCTCTGTGTCGGCGTGCTGGAGAAGAAACGGCACTACGTGCAGCGGGGCGCGCACACCTTCGAGATCGACGAGTTCCTCGGCGCCAACGCCGGGCTCGTCGTCGCCGAGATCGAGCTCGGCGCGGAGAACGAGGCATTCGAGCGTCCCGACTGGCTCGGCCGCGAAGTGACGGCCGAGCGGCGCTACTACAACAACCAGCTCGCGCTGCGGCCGTACACGCAGTGGCCGCGACGCATGGAGATCGACCTCGCCGCGCAGCGGCTGCGCCTGCTCGAAGGCGCACGCCCGCTCAGGGAATACACGGTCTCGACGGCTGCCAAAGGTGCCGGCGAGCAGAACGGCAGCGGCAAGACGCCGCGCGGGGTTCACGTCGTGCGCGCGAAGATCGGTGCGGACTGCAGGCCCGGAACGGTTTTCGTGCGGCGCCGGCCGACCGGCGAAATCTGGTCGAGCGAGCTCGCGCAAGCGCATCCCAAGCGCGACTGGATCCTCTCGCGCATCCTCTGGCTGTCAGGACGCGAGCCCGGCAGGAATCGCCTCGGCGCGGTCGACACGATGCGTCGCTTCATCTACATCCACGGCACCGACGACGAGTCCACCATCGGCACGCCGGCGTCGCACGGCTGCGTGCGCATGCGCAACGCCGATGTGATCGAATTGTTCGACCTGGTCGCGCCCGGCACCGAAGTGCTGATCCACGAATGAAGAAGAAGCTGATCGGTCCGCTGATGCTCGACGTCGCCGGCCACGCGCTGACCGCGGAGGATCGCGATCTCCTGCGCCATCCGTTGTGCGGCGGCGTCATCCTGTTCACGCGCAACTACGCCGATCGCGCGCAGCTGAAAGCGCTCTGCGACGACATCCTCGCGTTGAAATCACCGCGACTGCTGCTCGCCGCCGACTACGAAGGCGGACGCGTGCAACGCTTCCACGAGGGCTTCACGCGCATTCCTGCGATGCGCACGCTCGGACACTTGCACGACTCGGATCCGCGCGCGGCGCTGGATCAGGCCCGCGCGCATGCAACCACGATCGGCAACGAGCTCGGCGCCTTCGGCATCGACCTGTGCTTCGCACCCGTGCTCGATCTCGATCGCGGCGTCTCCTCGGTGATCGGCGATCGCGGCTTCGCGTCGCAGCCGCTGCATGTCGCCGATCTCGCCCGCGCGTTCGTCGCCGGATTGAAGTCGACGGGCATGGCAGCGACCGGCAAGCATTTCCCCGGACACGGATCGGTGGTGCCCGACTCGCACCTCGAGCTGCCGGTCGATCCGCGGCCGTTCGACGAGATCGAGCACGAGGACCTGGTGCCGTTCCGTGCGCTGATCGCGCAGGAGATCGACTCGATCATGACCGCGCACGTGCGCTACACGCAGGTCGATCAGACGCCGGCGTCGCACTCGAAGCGCTGGATCAGCGGCTATCTCCGTCGCACGCTCGGCTTCCGCGGCGCCGTGTTCTCCGACGATATGTCGATGAAAGGCGCCGCCGCGATCGGCTCACTCTCCGAGCGCGCACGCATGGCGCTCGACGCCGGGACCGATATGCTGCCGGTCTGCAACGATCGCCCGAGCGCGCTGCGCTTGCTCGACGATCTCGCCACCGTCAAGATCAGCCCCGCCAAGAGCGCGCGGCTCGCGCGCTTGTATCGCAAGGACGTCCAGTGAGCGTCTCGCCCGCCGAAGCCAAGGCCGTGCTCAACGCCGCCGATTGCCTGCACGACGCCGATACGGTGCGCCGCGCCTACGACCGCATGGCCGACGAGATCACCGCCGAGTACGCCGGCAAGAATCCGCTGATCCTGTGCGTGATGATCGGGGGGTTGGTACCGACTGCGGCGATCACCGAGCGACTGACGTTCCCGTTCGAGCTCGACTATCTGCACGCGACGCGCTATCGCGGTGCGACCACTGGCGGCGGGCTGTTGTGGAAACGCCAGCAGGAGAAAATCGTCACCGGCCGCCACACGCTGGTGATCGACGACATCCTCGACGAAGGTCATACGCTGGTCGCGATCCGCAAGGCGCTCGACGCGTTCCGTCCGGCGAGCCTGCGCGTCGCCGTGCTGTGCGAGAAGCTACACGACCGTCGTGCAGCGGAAGCGCACGCGGAATACATCGGCCTGCAAGTCGAGGATCGCTACGTCTTCGGCTGCGGCATGGACTACAAGGAATATTGGCGACAGCTGCCGGCGATCTATGCCGTGGGCAAGGAGCAAGCGTGAGGATCGCGGTGATCGGCGGCACCGGCATGAACCAATGGCCGGGCTTCGAGGTGAAGGAATCGAAGACGGTGCTCACGCCCTACGGCAAGCCGTCGACGCCGCTGCTGTTCGGACGCGTCTACGGCATCGACGCGGTATTCCTCGCGCGTCACGGCGAAGGCCACAAGCTCGCGCCGCACGCGATCAACTATCGCGCAAACCTGTGGGCGCTGCGCGAAGCCGGCGTGAGCAACGTGGTCGCGATCTCCGCGGTCGGCGGCATTGCGAACAACCTTCCTCCCGCCGCGCTCGCAGTGCCGAACGATTTCATCGATTACACCTCCGGTCGTGAGCACACGTTCTGCGATGGCGTCGAGCAGCCGCTCAAGCACATCGAGCTCACCGAGCCGTACTCGCGGCGCGTGCGCAGTGCGCTGCTGCGCGGCGCGAAAGCAGCGAGCGTCGAAGTGATCGACGGTGGCGTGATGGGCGTGACGCAAGGTCCGCGCTTGGAAACGCCCGCGGAAATCCGGCGCATGAAGCAGGACGGATGCACGATGGTCGGCATGACCGGCATGCCCGAGGCCGCCCTCGCGCGCGAGCTCGAGCTCGAATACGCGTCGCTGGCGGTCAGCGTGAACTGGGCGGCCGGCGTCGGCCAAGGCGACATCCACGGCGAGATCGCAAAGTTCATCGCCGAGGGGATGGAGAAGGTGCGGCGGGTACTAGCGAGGGCGCTGCCGCTCCTGGCCGGTTGAATAGCGACGCTTCCGACCGTCCGTCTCGAGCACGACCATCGCTACGATCCAGTCGTGGTCGTCCGAGATCGTCACGTGCGCGCTCACGATTCCCAGCTTCGCGAGCTTGCGCTTGAGCTTGACGCTGTAGACCAGCGTCGGCTTGCCCATCTCGTCGCGCATGCTGGCGACGTCTTCGTGCGCGACGCCGACGAAGCCAGTGCCGAGCGCTTTGACGAACGCTTCCTTCACGGCAAACGCCTTGGCCAGGAACAGCGCGGGCTTCTTGGCTTCAGCGAACGCTGCGCGTTCCTTGGGATGCAGGACGTGCTCGAGGAAGCGCTCGCCGTGGCGCGCGTAGACCTTGCCGATGCGCGAGACGCGCAGGATGTCGGCGCCGATGCCGTAGATCATCGCGGCTCCCTAGAGCTCGACCAGCCCACCCAGTTCGACCACGCGCTCGCCCGGAAGTCCGAAGAACTCGATCACCGGCTGGCCATTGCGGGCGAGGAACGCGAACAGCATCGTGCGCCAGTAGGACAGGCCGTGCTCGCCTTTGGGCACGACGGTCTCGCGCGACAGGAAGTAGCTCACCTGATCGAGGTCCACCGGCACGCCGCGTCGCGCGCATTCCGCGAGCAATCGCGGCACGTCGGGCTGCTCCATGTAGCCGTACGCGGCGTAGACGCCGTAGATGCCGCCGCCGAGGTCCTCGAGGCGGACGCGCTCCTCCTCGTCGACGTAGGGCATGCGCGCAGTCGCGACAGTCACGATGAGAACACATTCGTGCAGCACGCCGTTCGTGCGCAGATTGTTGATCAGCGCGAGCGGCACGAATTTGGGGCTGCGTGTGAGGAATACCGCGCTGCCTTCGGCGCGATGCGGCGCCTGATGCGCGATCTGCGCGACGAACTCGGTGCGATCGGAGCCGCGCAGCGCGACCACTTCGCTCAACAGCTCGCGGCCGCGCCGCCAGGTCGTCATCAGCAGGATGAGGAAGCCGCCGACCACGACCGGCAGCCAGCCGCCTTCGGCGAGCTTCTGCAGGTTCGAGGTGAGGAAGGAAAGCTCGAGCAAGAGGAGCGGCAGCAGGCACGAGATGCACGCAGTCACCGGCCACAGCCAGAGATGGCGGCAGATCGGCCACATCAGGATCGTGTCGATGGTCATCGTCATCATCACCGCGATGCCGTACGCCGTCGCGAGCGACGCCGACGAACGAAAGCCGAGCACGCACATCAGCACCAACGCGAGCAGAACCCAGTTCACGAACGGCACGTAGATCTGGCCGATCTGGCGTGACGAGGTGTGCTCGACGCGCAAGCGCGGCAGCAGTCCGAGCTGGATCGCTTGCTGGGTGATCGAGTAGGCGCCCGAAATCACCGCCTGCGAGGCGATCACGGTCGCCGCCGAGGAAAGCAGGACCATCGGCACGACCAGCACCGATGGAACCAAGCCGTAGAACGGATTCTTCGCGGCCTCCGGGTGATCGAGGAGCAGCGCGCCTTGACCGAGATAGTTGAGGACGAGCGATGGCAGCACCAGATAGGTCCACACGCGCGAGACCGCGCGGCGGCCGAAATGACCCATGTCCGCGTAGAGTGCCTCGGCGCCGGTCACTGCGAGCACGACCGCGCCGAGGATCAGGAATCCGTGGAAGCCGTGGCCGAGAAGGAAACGCAGGCCGAGCACGGGATTCAGCGCATAAAGGACCGACGGGTCGCCGACGACGCCGACCAGGCCCAGGAGCGCGAGCACCGAGAACCAGATCACCATCACCGGCCCGAACGCCTTGCCGACCATTTCCGTCCCGCGCCGCTGAGCGACGAACAGCGCGATGATGATCGCCGCCGA
>Ga0070741_10002719_pt1 | contig 46348 bp, 43 predicted proteins | sample Coa_R1_4_FD_66440 | JGI IMG/M metagenome (GOLD analysis project Ga0070741, IMG submission 66440) | Surface soil microbial communities from Centralia Pennsylvania, which are recovering from an underground coalmine fire - Coalmine... | ecosystem: Environmental > Terrestrial > Soil > Unclassified ... | reverse complement strand
TAGTGTCGCAATCTTTGCACGTCTCACGATTCAGGCGAATATGTGGCGTTTTATCGACTTTAAAGCGTACCAGATCCAGGCGTTCTTCTATTGGCTGCATTTTCTTCTTGACCTCCATAGGGACCTCCCACGATGAAGCGGGGAGCTAATGCACATGAACAAAATACTTCGCCCATAGCGACCGTGTTTATGACCGAATTTCATAGGGAATCTGCATCAGCCCGTCCAATGTATATACACATCCTCAATGGGCGGCAGGAACTAATAGTTAGCTCGACCCGCTTGTGGGATTGAAACCTAAAACAGCAAGGCTCGTCCGGCCTGCCAGCCATCGCGTAGCAATGTCAGCAGCGGCACTTTCCCGCGCAGAACATCAAGGGCGGTGCGACCAATTTTACGGCGGGGTTTCCCGTCCGAACGAAATACCTGTTCCGCCGCTTCGCAAAGCAATTCAGGATAGACATTCTGTAGCCGCTCATTATTGACAAAGGCGGGAGCCCTGCGGAATTTCTTTAAATCTTGCAGCACAAAGCTAGACTCCAGGTGTTTGCGATAACGGGCCATGCTTTCTGCCGAGAAATCACGATTGGCGTGCGCCTGTTGTGCTGTGGCGGCGGCGGCCAGGCCGGAAGCGATGGCGAAATTAATTCCCTCCAGGAAGAGCCCCGCGGCAAAAACAAAGCCTGCCGCATCACCTACTACCATCATGCCAGCGCGTGACAATTGCGCCAGCGAGTTCCAGCCGCCTTCAGGGATCATATGAGCTGAATACTCCAGCATAACGCTATCGCGCACCAGGGGCGCAATCGCTGGATGCTGCTTGAACTGGTCGAGCAGGTCATAGGCGCGCACCTTTTGCTCCGCCAATGAAGCAATCTGCACGACCACTCCGATGGAGAGCGTATCCCGATTGGTATAGAGGAAGCCACCACCTTTGACATTGCTGGAGGCATAGCCAACATATTCGTTGGTCATGCCCTCATCTTCTCTCAAGTTGAAACGCTCCTCAATGGTGTGAGCGTCGAGGCGCAGTACTTCCTTAACTCCCAGCGTCATCTCATCGGCGCGAAACTCATGTTGCAGGCCCGCTTTCTTCGCCAGGAACGAGTTAGCGCCATCGGCAGCGATAACGATGGGTGCGTAAAGATCGCCATCCTCGCGCCGGCAGCAAACGCCAACGATCTGCTTGCCCCGATAAATAAGATCATCTACGACAGTGGAGGTGATCAGCAATGCTCCGGCCTCTTCAGCTTTTGCAGCAAGCCAGCGATCAAATTTGGGGCGTAAAATAGTAAAGCCGTTGTAGGGCGGCTGGCTAAAATGACTGGTGCGGAAGTCGAGAGAGACCGCCGATTCTTTGCCCAGGAAGGTGATGGCGCGGCGGACCAGATAGCGTTCTACAGGAGCTTCTTCCCAGAAATTGGGGAGCAGGTCCGCAAGCAGATTGGGCGCGTAGAAGCCAGCTCCAGAGACATTTTTTGCCCCCGGATACTCGCCTCGTTCGATCAGCGCCACCTGTAATCCAGCGCGGGCCATTGCTAGCGCGGCGCTACTCCCTGCGGGGCCAGCGCCCACGACAATGGCGTCAAATTGTTGCATTGCCGTAGCTTGTCCTTTACTTCTTTGAGATGTATGCAGATCAATAATGCTATAACTGTATTGTAGCTGACAGGAGGGCAGGAAATCTAGTTGGACCAGGAAAAGGCAGGGCTTTTCCGTTTTCGTCATGCTCCCAGGGCGAAGCTCTGCTCGCAAAAGGAGAGGTGCAGGCAACGCCGCGTCGCGGCGTTGCCTGCACCTCTCCTTTTGCCCAGCGCCCCGTTGGGGGCGCGAATCCCGTCGGCAGGAGTGAGAGGAGAGGAACACGGAAAAGCCCTGAGGAAACGGAGAGCTTATGAAAGGCAATCACGATCAAGTTCTGTATGATTACCTTGTGAGCGAGTATAGCCATCATTTTGACTTCTGGGACTGCTGAAGTCCCTATCTAGCGGCTTCAGCAGTTCGCGAGAGGCAGACGCTGTGATGTTATTATTGAACAGGGCTTCTCAAAAGTCGATGCGTGCTCTGACTGCTCGCGCCTTCGGCGCTCAGAGGGAGAGGAAGGTGCTGGCTGTGGGCTGCGCCCACAGCCAGCACCTTCCTCTCCACGGCTCGCAAGCGAGCCGTTCTGTATAAAAAGACAACGTTTGAGAAGCCCTGTATTATTGAACGATAATGGTCGCCTTCATTGTAGAGTGGATCTTGCAGTGATAACTGTAAGTTCCCGGTTTTGTGAAGGTAAAACTGAAAGTTCCGCCGGGCGGAAGCGAGCCGGAGTTGAATGCGCCATTATCAGCAGTAACGGTATGGATAGATGGATCGTCGTTCGTCCAGATTATTTTTGTTCCCACCTTTATCGTCAGGGTTTTTGGATTGAAAGCAAAACCTGCAATCGCAATGTTGTTCGGAGCGGTCCGAGGAACGCTGGTAGCAGCAGATGTAGGAGCGCTGGAAGGAACAGAGGTGGGAACTGTAGGAAACGTAGAAGAAGTGGTGGAGGTGGATGTAGGAGTACTGGCAGATGTGGTCGGGGCTGTTGTACCACCACACGCTACCAGGAGTAGAACCAGACAAAGAGCCAGCAAGCATAGCAGGGCTCGTGAAATAGTAAACGGACGCGTCTTTTGCATTTCTCTTCCTCTTTTACAAAACTACAATTGACGATAACAGGAGATATCCTCTATCAGGAATTACCTCATCTGGTTACAGTATGTGTCATCGTGATTGATAGTTCGTTATATCAAGGTTGCCAGACGTTGCACGCCTTCCTCGATCTGAGTGGGCGTCAGAGCGCAGAAGGGGAGGCGCACGAAGCGTTTACCCGCGTGCTGCTGCTCTTCGTCAAGCGGATCGGCGAAGAAGGTCGTGCCATCGGTCAGAGCCAGTCCGACCGCCTGAGCGCGTGCTAGCAAGTTTGCTCCATCGGTCTGCTCTGGTAGCGTGATGCTCACAAAAAAGCCTCCCTCAGGCTCGACAAATGGGATGTTGGGCAGGTAGGTTTTGAGCGCCTTGATCGTTGCTTGCATGCGCGGGGCGTACAATTGCCTCAGATGTTCAAGGTTGGTGGCGAAGTAGCCACGCTTGTGGAACTCGACGACTGCGGCCTCCGTCGGCAGCGTTGGCATGAGAATAGTTTCCTCTGCCAGACTCGTCAGTTGCTTAATCAGGTGAGGCGGACCAATGAGATAGCCGACGCGCAGGCCAGGGCTGATCAGCTTGCTATAAGAGCTCACCGTCAGAACGCGCTCTGGGCTGACGTCGCGGAGCAAGGGCAGCGATTCGCCGCTGTAACGCAAGGTGCGGTAAGGAATATCTTCCACCAGCCAGAAGCCGTGACGTTCGGCCAGTGCTACCAGGGCCTGTCTCTTTGCCACAGAGGTAGTGATGCCAGAAGGGTTCTGGAAATCTGGAATGACGTACATGAACGCGGGCGTTTTTCGCGCCAGCGCCCTTTCCAAAGCATTCAGATCTACGCCATCATGTTCAAGAGGAATGCCAATAACTTGCGCGCCACGCCTCCTGAACGTTTTAATGGCTCGATCATAGCTCGGTTGTTCGGTCAAAACAACGTCGCCCGGTTTAATCAGGATTGCTGCCAGCATATCCTGCAAATGGAGCGAGCCGTTGCCGATCACGATTTGGTCGACAGCTACCCCATATTGCTCGCCGAGCATCTGACGAAGCGGAAGGTAGCCGCCGTTATGCCCGTATTGCAACACAGCTCTGCCCTCGGGGCTTTTTAAGATTGCTTGTAAGCAGGTAGCAATCAACTGATTGGGAAGAGCCTCAAGGGCGGGGACGCCTCTGGTAAAAAGAATCTGTTCACTTCCAACCCGACTATGCATCACTTGGATCTCCTTGCTTGACTTGACATATTTACAACGTGAGCGCAGCTAGCAGTGCTAAAGAATTTTATGCCTGATGGGTAAGGACGATCTTGCCCTGTGGCTCACCTGCTGCCAGGAGGCGATGGGCTTCTGCCGCCTTTGCCACCGGCAGTGTCCGGGCAATGATCGGGGTAATCGCTTTTTGGGCAATTAATTGCAGCATCTGGTGTTCATTTTCTGCGGAGGTCGTGAGCTGACCGCCGCCAACCACCACGACCCGCTTGAGGCGCCATGCCTGCGTGTCAACCGTTGCCTGTTGACCGCCCAGATTGCCGATCAAAATAATCCTTGCATCGGGAGCGCAGGCTTCGAGGCTTGTTTGCAGCGTCGCACTGACCAGCTCGATGACAAGATTCACGCCTCCCGCCTCCTGCAAAGTTTTGGCGATGTTCTGCTGGCGGTGGTTGATAACGAGATCCGCGCCCAGCTTGCGCAAAGATTCGGCCCGCTCTTCCGAACTGGCTGTGGTTGCCACCCACGCACCTGTGTGTTTGGCCAACTGGATAGCCATTGAGCCGACGCCGCTGGAGCCTGCCCAGATAAGTACGCGTTCGCCAGCTTTGAGGTGTCCAAGATCAAATAAGCCTCCCCAGGCCGTTGACGCGGCAAGGCCGGCTGCCGCGGCCTCTTCAAAGGAAACTCCATTGGGAATGCGTACCAGGTGCGATGCGGGCGCGGCTATCTTGCTGGCGTAGCCTCCGCCGCCTTTCGCCGCCAGAGCTTTCGACGTCAGCACGCGCTCACCCATGCGGAAGCCGTGAGCATCCAGGGCTACCACACCGGCAGCCTCCAACCCGGGTGTAAAGGGCAGAGCGTTAACCGGTCGGCTGCCATCGCGCTGAAATAAATCGAGACGATTGACCGTCGTGGCCTTAACATCGATCAAAACGTCGTTGGAGCCAGGCACAGGATCGCGTACTTCCTGCACCTGTAGAACATCGGGAGCGCCGGTACGAGCAAATTGTACAGCTTTCATGAAATGTGCTCCTTCCTACAATCGTTGGTGGTCGAGGTTGTTTCTTGTGCCTTTATTGTAGGCATATCGCGATTGAATTGCAATATGGGTTGCTCTCTCGCCAGGAAGAATGGGAGTGTGATGAGTAGGGTTGTAATGGCAGGAAGAGCCATTCCCGAGGTAATACCGACATGCGTGATGAACGTCCCGATAAGCACAGGGAAAATGGTACCAGCCGCGCCCGCGCTGAGAAGCATCACAGTTGAAACAACGTTAAGGACGTGGACAAAGCGGCGTGAGGCTATAGCCATAATGCCGGGAAAAATTGGACCTAAGAACAGGCCCATAAGCAGGCTGGCTGTAAAATCGAGCCAGAGTTGTCCGATGAAAATTGCCACCAGCAGGCCGCTCAGACCACCGCCGATAAAGCTAAGATAGAGCAAGTGGTTCTCGTTTAGCCAGGCATGTTTGAGTAACCGCGCGCCAAGTAGACGACCGCTCGTCAGGCCGAGCCAGAACATAGCAGCAGTTGGAGCTGCTATCACGAGCGAAACTTTTGCGCTCTGGCTGGTAGCGGTCGCGACCCAACCACTGAAGCCGGTTTCTGCGGCAACATAGAGAAACATTTGCAGGGCCATGAACCAGAGCGCGACATGGATTAATACCTTGCTCCGACTGGATGTCGATTGTTGCTCTGGTTGTGTGTTTTGCCTGACAATAGCCAGTATGTGTTGCGGCACCAGTAATACAAAGGCTATAAGGGCGATAACAGTACCGGCAGCAAAGGCCCAGATCGACTCATTGACGAATTTGAGGGCCAGAGAAAGCAAGAGCGGGCCAATCAGCGCGCCCAGACCAAAGGCGCTATGAAGAATGTTCAGGGTTTCGCCCAATATATCATGGAACGTTAATGTCGCGATCACGTTAATACCTACATCAACGGCTCCAAAACCGATGCCAGCAATGAACTGCGCGGCGAGCAGAAGTGCGAAAATATGCGTCCAGGGGATAATGATCGCTGCAATGCCAATCACGCTCACGCCCATCATTAAAAGATACTTTGAGTTTATACGGGTGCTCAGAATACCTGAGATCATAACGCCCAGAGCGAAGCCAAGTGCGTTAGCCGTAAATATCCATCCAGCGATATCAAGGGGAACGCCTGTATGGGAAGCCAGCACCGGTAAAGCCGGACCGGGAAGCATAGCAATGATGCCACAGGAGACATATACAAGAAAGAGGGTTGAAAGCAGCAAGAGGTGTCTGGGGGTTACGTTGCGATCCATTAAATATCCTTTTCAGGTTGGTATGATAGTAAAAGTGGCTACGAGGATGTATTGTTAAGCATCTCTGCCGCCAGGGGCAGGATCTGATTAGCATCGCCGAGCAACCCCAGGTCCGCCAGAGCAAAAATTGGGGCTGTGCGGTCAGGATTGATCGCGACAACTGTTTGTGATTCGCTCATCCCGCTGGTATGTTGTGCGGCTCCCGAGATGCCGCAGGCGATATAAAGTTTGGGGCGTACGATCTTGCCGGTGGCGCCAATCTGACGGGCATGTTCTATCCAACCGAGGTCAGTCGCGACCCGCGTAGCCCCTACAGCCGCACTGACTTGATGGGCGAAGGCGGCAATAGTCGTAAAACCTTCCTGCCCCACGCCTCGCCCGCCCGCAACAATGCGTTCTGCTGCATCCAGCTCGACCGCTTCTGGCGATGGAGCCTGGAGCGCAATACGTCGTATGCGTTCTTGTTCACGGAGCGGCTTGATCTCAGGTATCACCCGTACGGTTTCCATCGAGATTATGATGGGAGGCCCTTCTCGCTTCGTTGGCATGCCTCGGCCACCCAGCGATAACGTAGCCAGGGCAGTACCTCCACGCAATGCTGTGCGCGTCTGAGCGTAGGCGCGTCCTTCATAGAGGACCCGTAAGGCGAGCGCGGCATCAGATTGTAAATCGAGGCGTAGGCAGCCTGGGACAAAGGGAAGGTGAAGCTGTGCCGCCAGCCGGGGCATCCAATCATGCCCGTTTGGAGTTGCGCCTGTTGCTACTAATTTGGGTGAGTGCTGCTGAATCAGTTGCGAAAGCGCGATAACATACGCCTCCGTTGAATAATCTGCCAGTTGTGGGTGCTCCAGAAGATACAGCCGCTCTACTCCTAGTACTGCCAGCAAGGAAATATCAGGAAATTTTGTCTCAGGAGCAAGCAGCAGAACGGCGGAGAAGGTCGTGGTTTCTTGCTGGCGATCTGCAATAGCTGCAACTTCTCCGAGCAGCTCTCCGCTCTGCTCATGCAGTCCTGCTTCAGTATATTCTAGTACTGCCCAGATTTCGCTCATCAAAAAGGCAACCTCATCGAAAAAATAAATATCTTTTCCCATCATACCACATGGTAATTTGGCCTCAGCGACTGCGAAAAAAGAGCATTACCGGATTGCTTGCAATTAGAACAAATGTTTTATATAATGGGCGCAGGCAAAAAAGAATACCTTCGTAGAGGCTGTTTACGTACGTTATTGGGAAACATAGACACTAGAAATTGGGGCATATGAAACTCAAAACACATCTTGCGATCATTTCCATCCTGGTTGCTGATCAAGACGAGGCCCTGCGCTTTTACACTGAGAAACTGGGACTTGAGAAACGGTCTGATATCAGCTTTGGGCCAGGACTGCGCCTGTTGACAGTGGCGTCGAAAGGTCAGAAGAAGCCGGAGATTGCCCTGGCAAAACCCGATGTTACCCTGCATGGCCTCGAACATGTCCAGGAACTGATGGAAAAGATTGGTCAGGGGCTTCCCTGGGTTTTTGACACGAATGATTGCCATAAAACGTATCAACGATTGTTGGCGCGGGGCGTCAAGTTTATTAGCTGCCCGACGAAGCAACTGTATGGGGTGGAAGCGGTTTTTGAAGATCCGTACGGTAACACCTTCTCTTTGCTGGAACCCTCGCCGGAGGCCCGTTCAATTGTGGAAAGTCGCCGCGTGGGAACGGCTGCCTGACGTAGTCCAGATCTTCCTGGGTTGTGGATGAAGCGTTTATTTGGTTTTCGTGTGTTGCCTGGTAAGTTTATATGGTAGGAGTAGGACAGTATGCTAGAGGTAAAAAGTAGGCTATCAGAGCTTGAACTGTCGCGTCTTGGGACGCAGGAAGCCCATCAAGTAGCTGTCGAGCGGGTGGTGAGGGTGCTAAAATCCCAGGTACAGGACGTGCTCTCTCTGGAAGATATGGCTGATATTGCCTGTCTAAGCCCATATTATTTCAGCCGCATATTTCACAGTATTATCGGTATTCCCCCGGGCGAGTTTCTCGCTACCCTGCGCCTGGATAGGGCCAAGCGCCTTCTACTGACAACCTCCCTTAGTGTAACTGACATCTGTTTTGAGGTAGGTTACAGCAGTCTGGGTTCATTTACTACTCGTTTTACACAACTGGTCGGGGTCTCCCCGCGCCAATTACGCCATCGCGCGAAGCATGTTCCTCTCCCATTTTTTATCGCCGAACAAGATATTACAACCAAAGCGCCGCTAGCCATTGCTGGCCCTGCTGGTCTGGCTGGACAGGTGCATGCAACTGGCGTGTTGAGCGCCCTCATTTTCATTGGACTCTTCCGCAAGCCCATTCCGCAGGGGCGACCTGTGCGTTGTACGATGCTTTATGCTCCTGGTCCCTATGCGATCCATGCTATCCCTGATGGATGCTACTATGTGATGGTGGCCGCCTTTCCTTTCCCTGGTTCGGAAGATCCACAAACCTGCATATTGCCGTATGAGAAGCTGCTGGTCGGAACACAGGGACCTGTTATAGTGCATCAAGGTATGGCGAAAGCTCCCGTCAATGTCGTTTTACATCCTCCTCGTTTGACCGATCCGCCGCTTATTATAGGATTGCCCTATCTCTGACTTGACTTTTACTGCGTTTGAACCGGCGAAGTTGGCAACACCAGCGCCCTTGCTGCTCGCTCGCCATCGAGAATAGCGTGTTCGACGCGACGGGGAGCGATACAGTCGCCGACACGATAGAGTTGCGTGATTTTGCCCTGCAATTCGTGGTAGAGCGTAGCGTTGGCTTTTTGGGGCGTTACCAGTACCGCCAGCGCGAGATGCTCTAGCTGACGGGGCTGGCCGGTGTAGTTGTTAATAATAGTTGCGCTCTCAACATCGAGGCCGGCCAGGAAGTAGTTGGGGGTCAGGCGCATGTGTTTGGCGAGAGCGCGGCGATACCATAGCTCAATATCTAAAGTGACGCTCAAATCGCCGCCAACGTAAAATTGCGGGGTGACAAACTCGACAACACAGCCTTTTTCTGCCAGTAGTTCGGCAGTACTGGTAGCCTGGTGAAAGCCTAGCTGATCATAAAGCAGGACGTAATCTCCCGGCTGCGTCTCTTTCTCGCCCTGTAACACTTGCCAGATGGTCGCGACGTGGGGAAGGTCGGCTCCTGGGATTTGCGGCAGCTCTGGAAGTGATCCGGTGGCGATAATAACGGCGTCGGGGCGCTCACGCTCGACTTGCTCTGCTGTTACCTCTACTCCGGTTTCTACCTCAACGCCTGCTTCCAGGATTTCGCGCTGCAAGGTGCGTGCGGCGTCACCGAACTCTACGCGATTAGGAATGCGCACCAGCAGATTGATCTGACCGCCGAGTTCATGGTTGCGCTCGTATAATTTGACGCGAAAGCCCCGAGCCGCTGCTACTTTGGCAGCTTGCATGCCAGCCGGTCCCCCACCAACCACGATCAGCGTAGGACGACGCTCTTTAGGAATACTGCGGGTGACAGTGATGGGCGAAAATGTGAGTTCATTGCCGGTCGCGGGCGTCTGGATACAGCCCAGGCTCAGATTAAGACCCATGCGGCCAATGCAATATTGATTGCAAGAGATGCAAAGGCGGATCGCCTCGGTATGGCCTTCGCGCGCTTTGCGGGTAAAGGCCGGGTCGCAGATCTGGCCGCGCACAACGTCTACCATGTCGGCCAGCCCCTCGCGTAGAATGCGTTCGACCTGGACGGGATCTTTGATGCGTCCGGTGCAGAAGACGGGCAGCTTCACCGCCTCGCGGATGCCAGCCGAGACGAAGAGTTGATAACCGGGCGGGGTGTGCATGGAGCCTTCGACCATGTAGAGATTGTGAAATTCACCAATGCTGGTATTGATAAAGTCAAGTTGTTCCGTGCCCTCAAGCTGCCTGGCAATTTCGCATACCTCGTCAAGCGTCAATCCCGCCGGAATCAGCTCGTCTCCACAGAGACGGATACCGAGCGTAAAGTCGCGACCAACTTCTGCGCGAATGGCCTGGATGACCTCCAGGGCGAAGCGCATGCGGTTGTCGAGCGAGCCTCCGTAAGCATCAGTGCGGCGATTGTAATAGGGCGAGAAGAACTGACGCATGAGCGAGCTGTGCGAGGATTGCAGCTCGGCCCCATCAAAGCCGCCCTCGCGCACATGACGAGCAACGATGGCGTAGCCTCGCACAATTTCGGCGATCTCCTCTAGTTCGGCCTCTTTGCACATCTCGCGGTGAATAGGATCGGGTAGCGGGGAGGGACCAATCACAGGGCGGCGCGAATAGGTGCTGTTGGACTGCATCCCATTATGATTGAGTTGAGCGAAGATGCGCGTCCCATGCTCGTGAACCGCGCGGGTCAGGCGGCGATAGGCTGGAACAACATGGGGCTCAAAACCATGTATCAGCTTTTGATAGGCCCAGTCGCTGGCGTGGACCGATTGCTCTTCGGTAATGATCAGTCCGCAACCGCCTCTGGCCCGTTCGGCGTAATAAGCTGTGAGACGTGGACCGGGCAGGTTGTCCTCGGCGAGGTTGGTCAGGTGGGCTGCGAAGACAATGCGGTTAGGTATAATTGTCTGTCCAATACGAATGGGTGTGAAAAGATACTGGTATTGACCTGCCATGATAACTCCCTCATGCATTTCTGCCTGACATTTTCGGGTGTGATATCTTGCTCCCTCAAGGAGAGCGCCACGAACTAAAGCTAACTCGACCCACTTGAGGAGACTGGAATAAATTAAATTTGCTCGCCGACGCGGCGCCCCTCTAATATAGCCTGTTCAATGCGGCGTGGCGCGACACAATCGCCAATGCGGAAGAGGCGAGGAACGCGACCCTTGAGCGCAAGATACAACTCCTGCGCTGGCTGCTCGTAAGTTCCCAGCACAACCGTGTCAACCGGGCGTACTTGCTCGCCTTCCGCGAAACGATCCGTTAAAATCACCTGGCCTGGCTCGATGCGTGTAACCGTTGTATGTGTGGTCAGCATCACGCCATGAGCGAGAATACGCTGCATCCACTGCACGATATCGTGGGTAGAGGCCAGATCATGCCCAATATACCAATCTTCGCTCACGACTTCGACGCGCTTCCCCTGCGCGGCCAGCAATTCGACAACGGAGAGCACGCCATGCGAGCCGGTTTCATCAATCATCAGCACATTCTGACCTTCAACCGGCCTCCCTCCCAGTACCTTGCGTATATCCGTGACGTGAGGCAGATCATGCCCGGGGATTGGCAGCAGCCCCGTACCGGGATGCGCCCCTGTAGCCACGATCACTGTTGCCGGGTGGTGCTCTAATACCATCTCGGCTGTCACCTCAGTGCCTGTATAGATAGTGACGCCCAGATGTTTCAGTTCTGCCTGTAAATAATCAGTGATGAACTGAAGCTCGCTTCGCCCAGGCCCCTTTGCCGCCAGCGCAACCGTTCCTCCGAGCGTTTCCTCGCGTTCGTAGAGTGCCACAGCATATCCGCGTAATGCAGCCGTGCGAGCAGCTTCAAGCCCCGCAGGACCCGAGCCGATGACCCAGACGGATGGTTGCTGGCTACCTCTGGTCGGTTCTGCTTTAATTGATAGTGGTAGGGGATGAGCATTAGTAACGTCAGGGTTGACGTTGCAACTGATGGTTGCGTTGATGATGCTGCGCACCTGGCAACCCTGATTGCAGGCGATACAAGGGCGCACCCGTGCGGCAAGGTTTGCCCGCGAGAGCTGCGGAAGATTGGGATCGGCAATCAAGGGGCGCATCAATTCTACTCCATCGGCCTGTTCTTCTCGCAGAATGCGCTCCGCCTGTGCTGCGTTCATGATACGACCAGCGGCGAAGACTGGTACATTAATGGCGGCCTTGATCGCTGCTGCCAGGTGAACGGCGTACCCTGGAGATACATGCATTGAGGCATGAAATGGGAACATCTGTGTGCTAAAAATACTGCCCATCGTGATAGTCATATAGTCGATGCGCCCGGTCTCGCTCAAAATGCGAGCAATCTCTATGCCCTGCTCAGGCGTTAACCCTGCCCAGGGAGCAAGCTCGTCCGCACAGAAGCGCAGGCCCAGTACACGCTCTGCTCCAAGAACAGCATCAACCGCTTCAATTGTCTCCTGCACAAAGCGCAGGCGGTTTTCCAGGAGTCCGCCATACTGATCGGTGCGTTGATTGGTGAGGGGCGAGAGAAACTGGCGTAAGAGTGAGCTGTCCGCTACCTGGAGCTCCACCCCATCCGCTTCGCCCTGTACCGCATGACGCGCCACTTGAGCAAAGCCATCAATCACAGCGCGAATATCGCCCTGTTCCATAGCTTTAGGCACTTCGCGCGAAGATACATTCGGTACGGGCGATGGCGCCCATAGCTCTCGTTGATGATGGTCGCTGCTCGATTGTTGCCCATTGTGATTGAGTTGCACTATTGCTAGAGCATTATAAGCGTGGATTTGCTCAGTTACCGCTGCTATGGCCTGTGGTGTTTCTGGCAGATAGCCCAGGACAGCGCTCTCGTAAGGCAGATCGGAAGGATGCACAATATGCTCTTCCAGCACAATCATACCGGCGCCACCCGCTGCCCTGGAGGCATAATAGTTTTGGTGCTGCCAGCTCAGTTGATTGTGGCGGGCCAGATTTGTAGTATGGCTACCAAAGATGATGCGATTGCCCGTTTCGCGTGGACCAATGCGTAGTGGCAGGAAAAGCCTATCGTACATACGTATAACTCCGATAAAAAGCGTGCTCAAGAATGACTATTGAGTATCATTATAGACCGGTGAGAAGCAGATTTCAAAGGACATGTGCTATTGGATAAAAGCGAAGAATGCGATGATAATAATGCCGAATAATATATGGCCTTTCTTTATCCACAGATAACTTGTGAGAAGTGAGATAGGGAGTATAATCGATTTACTTATTATTCCGTGGATATCTCATGAGAAGTGGAAGGATGAGTATAATCGATTTACTTATTACTCCGCAAATATCCCGCGGAAGGTGAAAGGATGAGTGCAATCGATTTTACTCTTTAACGACAAAAGGCTACTGCTAAGTTCAAAGAAGAAAAAAATTTTTTTAGGACTTTTAGATTTTTTCCTTGACAACGCAGAGTTTGTTATTTATAATATCGAACAAGAAGAAATATCTGTCTTATGCTTATAGGTGAATTGCAAACCATGTATGCAGTTTTAAGCTAGCAGAAGGCTAAAAAAGCATCTGGCGAGAGGTAGCAAGAACTTGCATAAGAAGGAGCTTTTCATCGAAGTTATGGAGGATTTCTTCCTAGAAATTCTGCGGTGGTGCCAGTAGCAGAAAAAAAGGAAATGGAAAATGCGCTGCTTAAAAAGCAGCGGTATTTTTCATAAAATCGAAACATTCCCATGTAGTAAAAAGCTTTGCTGTGAGCGGTATGTTCACGGATGTAAGGGGATGTTTTGAGCAATTTCCCTTTTTTTATTAGGATCTCCAGCCAGAAGGTGCCTTTTTAGAGGAGGAACAGTTGTTCTGGAGCATGGATTTGAGCATAGAAGGAGGTGGTACCTTCTATCTTCTTTGAGGGGATGTGCAAAAAGCTCGTTAATAGCACATGACCTGTTCCCTCGCCAGGGTGACCCTCTTCTCCTACTCTGTTGTTTAGGAGAGCGACTATGGACCAAAGGATCCCGCCTGGATCCTTATATCTTGCGTTGTTATGGATCATACGAAAGAGAAGGATTTTCCTAATGGACCCTCGATGTAGACCAAGTCGTGTCCCCCGATCCGGGAAAATTATCACGCCAGATCAATACGTCAAAATTCCGGCCCCTACTGTGAATCGTCGTACCCTGCTCAAAGTAGCGGGAACCAGCGCCGCCGCATTTGCTGCCATCAGTTCTCCCTGGATGCCCCTGCGTGTTGCAAATGCCATGCCGTTGGCATTGCCCGATACCCAGTTTGACATTGGCGCCTTTGTCCATCCCGCTCAGACCATCGCAGGCATTCCGGTTCAGTTCGGGGTAACTTATACTCTGCTGGTACCAGCCAAGCTCAATCGCAATCCTACGAAGAGTGATCAACAGGTGCTCTCTAATGCCCTGGCAACCATTGAAGCGAACTTCCCCTTCAGCCCCAGTGGCGTCTTTACTTTCGTGTCCTATGGCCTGCCCTACTTCAATCGCCTGCCTGCTAGTCTGGTTGCCAGCCATATGCCACGCTTGAGCTCCAATCACAACCGCTTTGTGCTGGAGGAGGCAGTGCCCAGTCCGACCGATGTCTCGCCCAGTAATCCCAAAGTGACCAAAGCGACCTTCAACGTGCCGGTGCAGATTGAGAACAACGATCTGCTCTTCACCTTGCGCAGCGACTCGCTGAGCAATCTCACCGATATCGCTGCCTGGGTTGCGGGGAGTAATAGCCTCAATGGCAATAACGTGCCCTCTCCGGCATTCAATGGGCTCCTCAGCTTCCAGACACCGCGCTTGAACTTTGTGCAGCCAGGGCTGCCGCGCACGCTGGCCGATGACGCCGCGGCCCTCGGGCAGGCGCCGTTCACGACGTTCCATACCGAGATCAACCCGGCCTCTTCGATGTGGATGGGCTTTGTGGACCAGCAACTGGCGGGTAGCGCGCCCAGTGCCTCGGTCGTGACCTTTGTCGGCACCAGCCATGCGCACCTGACCACCGCGGTTGCCGGTGATTACTTCGACAATGGCTCGATCATGCACCTGTCCCATAACATCGATGATCTGCTCCAGTTCTATAACAAGGACCCCAACAAGTTCGCGGGAGCAGAAGATTACAGCGAGCGCGTGCAGTATATGTTCCGCTCCAAGAAGGCCGATGGCACTCCTGGCCTGCCGTTCCCGCAAGATCCCAACGACGGCTTCACCAATGGTGGCGGACAGGGCGCTCCCACGGGCAATCTAGCGACGCAGCAGCAGTCGGCCTTCCTGCCCGATCCGTTCTTTGGGGCCACCGATTACTTGACCAACTTCGACCCCACGCTGCTAGCTCAAGGGACTAAGCAGTTGCGTGTGGGCCACGAGCAGGCGTTGCAGCGCTCCTCGCGCGCCTCAGACGGCACGCCGTTGCACATCCGCAATGACGGTCCCGGCCTGAGCTCGCTGGATGTGCCCGATGGTTCGGTCCAGCCGACGTTGGAGTTCATGGTCTTCGTGCCCACGGCGGAGTTCTTCCGCGTGATGCGCGTCAATGCAGCCTCGCTCGACATGGTTGCAGTCAGTGAGGGCGGCACAGGGACTAGCGTTCCCGCTGGCGTGACCGGTTCGGCAGCGGAAGATGATGGGCTGGAGCGCTTCATCACGGCCACCCGCCGTCAGAACTTCCTGATCCCGCCACGCCGCCATCGTTCGTTCCCACTGCTTGAGCTTACCTAATTAAGAGGACATCTGGAAACCCGTTTCCAGTATATCCCTTTTAAGTTCGTTCAAAAGCTTTTTAAAAGACGATGCTCCCTTCAAGGAGGATCGTCTTTTTATCATGCCCAGCGCACCAGGCCCAGCTCGTACTTTTCTTTGAGTTCTGGATGGAAAGGGACGACGCGGATATTATAGGCTATGCTGCCGCTGACATCTGGCTGCAAGCGTATATCGTAACGGTAGGAGCCATCAAGTTCGCGCTTACTATAGCTCATGGGTAGTGTATGCTCTGGTACCACCTGTTCATCTTTAGCATTGCCATATACTAGCTCGACGCACAGGTCGTCAGGGGTCAGCTCTGCCACACGCACCCACGCTCGCACCTCGATAGCCTCCCCCAGGCTGAGTTGCCCCTCGCGCCGCCCGTCAACGTAAAGCTCCAGCGAATGCCACTTCTGGCGAATACGTTCCTTCCACGCTGCCAGAGTGCGGGCTTGCTCGTAGTGGTTTTGCGCGATCTGCATACTCCGTTGAATTGCCGGGATGTAGTAGCGGGTCGTATACTCCTTAACCATGCGACGCATACTGAACTGAGGGGTGCAGGTACGAATTGCCTCTTTCATATAGCCAAGCCAGCGGTGAGGAATGTCATCTTTTCCCCGCTCAAAGAAGGTAGGGACGATCTCTTCTTCGAGCAGGCGGTAGAGAGAGAGGCTATCGGCTTCGGCCTGGATTTCCTGATCATGATACTCGCGCTCCTCGCCAATGGCCCAGCCGTTGTGGCCGTTGTAACCTTCGGCCCACCAGCCGTCGAGAATGCTGCAATTTGGCTGGCCGTTGAGGGCGGCCTTCTGGCCGCTGGTGCCACTGGCTTCGTAGGGGCGGATCGGGTTGTTCAGCCAGAGGTCCGTGCCGGAAACAAGGTAGCGCGCCATCTCGATATCATAGTTTTCCAGGAAAATGACCTTGCCACGGAACTCATTGCTGCGCGACGTGCGATAAATTTGTTCAATCAGTGCCTTGCCAGGTTCATCAGCCGGGTGTGCCTTGCCCGCGAAGATAATCTGCACGGGACGTTTGGGGTTGTTGAGGAGCCGAAGCAGGCGTTCGCGATTGCGGAAGAGCAGGGTTGCGCGTTTATAAGTTGCGAAACGGCGGGCGAAGCCAATAATCAGGGCATCAGATGTCAGCATACCTTCGAGTTCTGCGATCTGGGGCGCGCCTTCGCCCAGGCGCAGATGTTGTCTTTGCAAGTGATGGCGTGCGTAATCGATCAAGAGTTCTTTGCGGACTGTATGCGTCTTCCATAACTCTTCATCTGGAATGTTATGAATGTGCTCGTTCCAGAATGCTTGCTGGTCAACGTAGCGGCCCCAATCTTTATCGAGGTAGCGTCCGAAAAGTTCATTTATTTCGGGAGCAACCCATGAGAACGTATGGACGCCATTAGTAATGTAGCCGATGGGGATCTCATCTACATCGATGCCGGACCACAGGAATTGCCACATCCGGCGTGAAACGCGCCCGTGTAGCTTGCTCACCCCATTGTGCATGCCTGTAAGCTTGAGTGCCAGCACCGTCATGCCGTAAGTCGGTCCCCACCCGTGATCTTCGCGTGCAACCTCCATAAACTGGTCGCGATTCAACCCAAGTTGTCCCCAATAAGAGCCAAAGTATTTATCGATCAGTTCGTAGTTGAACGTGTCGTTGCCTGCGGGCACGGGTGTGTGCGTTGTAAAGAGGGAGTTTGCTTTGATGATCTCGCTGGCCTCCCGAAAGCTGAGACCGGATGCCACTAGTTCGCGGCAGCGTTCCAAACTGAGGAAGGCCGCGTGCCCTTCATTGATATGCCAGGCATCCGGTGCGATCCCAAGTGCGCGTAACGCTCGTACTCCGCCAATACCCAGCACAATTTCCTGGGAGATACGCATCTCGCGATCACCCCCATAGAGACGGGCCGAGAGCTCCCGATCAGCCGGAGCGTTGGGAGCCACATCGGTATCCATCAAATAGAGGGGAATGCGGCCCACCAGCAGTTTCCAGACTTTAGCATAAATGCGTCGTCCGGGCAGGTCAACGCTAATAACAATCTCGTTGCCATCTGCGCCAACGGCAGGCACAGCGGGCGTCTCGGAGAAATGGAGTTTATCGTAAGATGCCTCCTGTCTGCCCTCGCGGCTGACACGTTGATTGAAGTAGCCCTGAGGATAGAGGAAGCCCACGCCGACGAAGGGGAGGCCAAGATCGCTAGCTTCTTTACAATGGTCGCCAGAAAGAATGCCCAGGCCGCCCGAATAGATCGGTAATGCCTCGTGCAGACCAAATTCCGCTGAGAAATAAGCAATGGTTTTGCCGCTCAACTCGGGATAGTTCTGGGTAAACCATGTTTCATCGGGGCGAGGATGTATATAGTGATCAAAATCGCTAATCACGCTATCGTACTGCTTGAGATACTGCGTATTCTCGGCAGCCGTTGCGAGACGCTGCGGTTGGACCTCGCTGAGAAAGCGAACGGGATTGTGTCCCACCTGTTCCCATAGGTCGGGATCAAGGGAGCCGTAGAGGACGCGCGCCTCCGGGTGCCAGCTCCACCAGAGATTGTAAGCCAGCTCATACAGGCGGTTGATGCGTGTTGGCATGACAGGAAAGACGGTGATGCGACCATAGACTTTCACTGGGTCAGGTTTCCTTTCTTCTCTTCGAGGTGGTAAGTTTTGTGCTCTGTGGGCTCTTTACTATCAGTATATAGTTTTTGGAAAAACGAGGTCAATGTGAGCATGAGTGAGGCAGGGCTATTTAATTCTCTGAAGAAAAGGGGATCAAGGGGCATAGCCCCTTGCGGGGCGCGGGGTACGTCGCGATCTCGCGAATTGTCCCCGCTCATTCTTCTCCCCCCTCGCTCCCGAAGGGAGCAAAAAAGAAGAAGTAAATAGCCCTGTGAGTGAGGAAATGCTCGCAGGGAATAGCACAATGCTGGAGAGGAATTGTTGGATCGATTGTGCCATTCCTTGTGAGCATCGGATTATTTGGAACCTCTAATATTAGTACTAATTGGCTAGCTCATTCCTGTTAGCTATCGTGCATCTTGATCCAGCCGTGACGTAAGGCGTGAACTACAGCCGCCGTTCGATCATTGACCGAGAGCTTCTTGAGGATCGAAGTGATATGGTTTTTCACCGTCTGGTCACTGATTTTGAGCGACTTGGCGATTTCTTTATTGCTGTTGCCTCGCGCGATGTAGTCCAGGATTTCCACCTCTCGGCTGGAGAGTGGCGAGTAGAGGTCCCTGGTCCCATTATCTTCCTCTTCCACCGTTAGTTCGCGGAAAGATTTAAGGACGCGACTGGCCAGTTGCGGCTTGGAGAGAACGTCGTCGTTAATCAGGTATTCGCCGTGGCTGACTTTGCGCACAGCTTCAGCCAGCTCGTCGGGTGTAATGCTGCGCGTATAATAGGCCGCGGCCCCGACTTTAATCGACTGGAACAGGCGCTCTTCATCCTCTGAAGGAGTCAGGATGATGATAGCCATGCGAGGCGTGATATGGCGCAACTGGCGAGCTATCTCAAGCGGGTCGGAGGTAATAAGGCCAGCATCGATCAGGGCTACATCAGGGTTGCTGACGCGGGCCATTTCGAGCACTTCGGCGGCATCGGTAGACTCCCCAAGAATGACGCAGTCACCCATTCGTTCTAATGTCGCACGGATACCCTCACGGAACAGGGGTTGTTCATCAACAATGATGACGCGTATCGTTTCCATGTAAATCCTTCATTGAAGAACAGGCAGCGCAAAGTCCATTCCTCGCCGCCTGGACCCTTTGTATAATTGTATAATTCCAACGCTTGAAATTCTGATAACCCCGTGCAGTGACAGGGGTACTTGTGATTGTTGCATCATTATACACACAAATTGCTTTGTGAACAATTGGTAGCGATGGCAATTTCTCCTGCCTGGCTGATCGTTTGATTAAAAAGCATAAATAAAGAACAAGCCCGCAATATCTTTTGTCAGGCTTGTTCTCTTTATACAAGAAATGGAGCGCCCAGACCTTAAAGCTGCATGCTCGTTAGATGCGCTCCAGGCGGCTCAGTGTAGTGTTGATCCCGACGCGCAGGCTTTCAATCACGCCCCGGCCTGTTACCGCGACCGCTTCGAAGCTTGGAACGCGATACGGGTTAAGGTATTTTTCCAGCACGGAGACGGGAAGGATGTCCTGGATGTCACGCTTGTTCCATTGCATGACCAGCGGGAAGTCCGATGCGACTTTATTCATGCGTTGGAGCTGCTCTTGCAGCTCATTCCAGCACTCGATATTCTCCTGGAGCTTGCTTGCCTGTGAGTCTGCGACAAAGATAACGCAGTCGGCCCCCTTCAGCACAGAGATGCGCGTTTGCTGATAGAGGATCTGTCCTGGCACAGTGTAGAGTTGGAAACGAATTTGGAAGCCATGAACCTTCCCCAGTTCAAGCGGAAGCAGGTCAAAATACAGCGTACGTTCAGTTTCTGTATCGATAGAGACCATATCGCCAACATCTTGAGGATTAACCGCTTGATGAATGTAATGAAGATTAGTGGTTTTACCAGACAGACCAATCCCGTAATAGACGATCTTACAGTTGATCTCTCGTTTCGCCATATTTATAAGGGACATACTTGGTTATTCTCCTGCTCCTACCTGTCATACGCGCCGCTACCTGCACGTTCCAAATTCGGGTCATCAAATAGCAAAAGAAGCTATTTGTATCGGGGACAGTATATCTTATTTTCGCCAGATTGCCAATACGTTCTGCTGTGTTCTCATGAATTGCTGATGAGATGCGGTATAGTCTCACCCTTCACACAGGCTAGCCCTCACCGCTAGCATCTTCCATGCCTAAAGAATATTGATAGCAGTATTCGTGTCTCGATCTAGCCCCACTCCACATTTTACCCTCACTTTTCCACGGGAAACATTGACTTTCCTATGCCTCTATAGTATACTGGAAGAAGCCCATAACTTGTTATTTGGAGCGCTTAACTCATGACAATTGAAGACTATCGCATAAGGCTTGGATGGTCAAAGGCGCGGCTTGCTCGCGAAGCAAAAATTGATGTGGGAACATTAAATGATGCAATATCGGGCAAGAGGATTTACAAAGCAACAGCAGGAAAAATTGCTAATGCTATTTCTCAAGGGCTAGGACAAGATATCACCTACAAAGACCTTGAGGGAATAAATCTGATTGACTAAAGGCTATCCAGGCTTTTGAGGAGGTGATGCCAAGAAACGCTCAGGTGAAAACCCAAGCGCTCCTGTAGACTTTTTATCAGGTTTTGTGTTGTGTAGGCTCTGGTAAAGTTCCACAGCACAAAAGACTACCAGTCCTTGTACTGTAAACACAGTGGCGGTATCGACGCTGTGATGGGCGTTTTTTTGCCGCCAGGACAGGCGAAAAGTCTAGTGGTAGTATACCACGTCCGGCTTTGCCTGTCGAGAGAAGGAGCAAGTCACATGACCGTGCAGGTCCATCCCTTTTTTTCAGACCTTCCTGAAAAGGTGCCGGAATACGTTGGAACCCTTTCGTTTCCGACGGATACCCAAACACCTCAGCCGATAGTTCCGGTGTTTTTCATCCATACCTTAGCACAACCCTTCTGTTCTCGACCCACATGTGCCTGTCATCAGAACCATGTCACCGTTACGGCCCTTCTGGCAGCCATTGACCAGGGAGCACTCTCACTAGGAGCGGTTGTCACCGCGACCAAAGGAAAGCAGAGGTAAGGGGATGAGTCAGAAAGGCAATTACCCTATTGCGTCCCAAGACGACCACGAAGAATCCTACGTGGTTCCAGTCGTCTCCTACGAGGATGACGATTACCCCGAACATAACGACAGTGGGTTTTGTGACAACATGGCCCATGAGTGCCACGAAAACCAGGACTCGATGACCAAGCTCAATCACGCGATTGTGGAGGGCCTGATCACCACCGATGACGCCGACCGTATCTACCGCGGGAAGACCGTCATATGAGGGGAGGAGTTCCTATGCAGCAACGACCACCCGAACAATTCACACGTTTCGGGCAGAGGTGCTCCCAGAGTGCGCAAGAGCGCCAACAGGTTGTCCACACTGTTGTGCAGTACCTCGACAGTGCTGCCCCCGAGCACTCCATCTGGAATGTGCTGCTGACGAAGTGGGAGCGGCTCTGTACGGTGTGCCCTCTCCGCCTCTATTGCCCGTGTGCTTATACTGACCTGTCTGAAAAGCGCCCGTATTGCCTCTTGTTAGCAGCACACGGAAGAGAGGGGGTGCAAGGATGAGCGCGTATGCAGACGCCTATACCGACCCACCGCCGCCACGCCGACAAGCGGTCTACCTTCCTGCTGATGTGCTTGACGAGGAGGACGACGCGCTCTCTACCAGACGCGCCCCGAGCAGCGTGCGCCGCTACGCGACCACGTTCCCGACGAGTACGCCGCCGCGCGTGGCGATTCGGGTGACTAGGCACCAGGGACCGCCGCCCATACAGCGGGCGTCCCGGCTCGCCGCAGCAGCCACACAGCCAGCCGCCCGACCCAAAGCCCTCTGGCGGCCCCATTGGCTCGCGTCCGTGGGGCTTGGCATGCTAGCGACGCTCATGCTTGCCGGCATTCTCTCTCCCTTGTGGCACTGGTGGCAGGGGCAGCAGGACGGCTGGCAGTACGGGTATCCGCGGACGTTTCAGTGTGACCAGGATGTCCGACACGGCGGCGTCAGTCACTTTCTCGCCGAGAACCTGCATGGGCATATCATCGTCCTTGAGATGCAGCCGAGTGACCTCGCCCGGACCAGGCTCTATCAAGGTCCGACCCTCTTAGGGCCACAGGCGGATCTGCACCCCGTGACACTCACCTTTGAGGATGTCAACGGCGATGGTTACCCTGATCTGCTCATCACGGTCAATGAGCAACGCTACGTGTTCATCAATGATCAGACAGCGTTTCGTCCCGCAACCCCCGCCGATACGATCAAGGAAGGAGGAGCGTAATGCCAACGACCACGATGATGCTGATCGTGTGCGCCAAACGACAGGTCCGGGCGATTGCCGATGCGTTCGAGGACTGGAAGACAGAAGGAGAAGGGCTAGAGGTCCGGCTGTACGGCGTGACGGCCAAAGCCGGTGACGGCTTTCTCCTGCTGGCCTGGAATAAGCCGATCCCCCAAAAGTTTTTTGAGAAACTCAGGAAGGATGAGGACATCTTTGATTATGTGACCTATGAGCCAGTTGATACCCAACCACGACCCGCGTAACGATAGGAGAGGGAAGACTGAGTGCGACAGTGCTTCCCTCGCATGCACCCGAGGAGGGACCGTGATGCAGATGAAACACACCGATGAATTTATACCCAGGCTCGACCCGCTTCCATCAGAGGAACCGGAGGCAGTGGTTCGCTTTATTGATATCCATGTGTATGAGGAACGAACGGAACCACAAGAGCCGCTCTACGTCGGGAGCCAGCCGCAGGAGCCAGCCGAATCCATTGAGAGCCAACCACTGGAGCAGCCAGAACCCGTCCGCCCGCGACGGTCCAAGCGGTCCGTGATCCCACTGGTTGCCCTGGCATGTCTGGCGCTGCTCAGTATCATGCTGGCAGCCCTGGTGTATCCGACGCTGACCGCACCCACCGCGACCGTGACCATTGTTCCGGCGTCCAGACAGATCGCGACCAGCAGCATGATCACCGTCACCACCGGAGCCGGACCCCTGGGAACCGCGATCCCAGGACGAATGTTGGCCGCGATTACAATGAGTCAAGCCAGGACCGCGCCCACCACCGGAACGGCGCACCAGGACGCACAAGCCGCACGCGGCAGCATTACCTTTTACAATGCGGCTCCCGTTGCGCAGGTCGTCAGCGCAGGCACGCTGCTCACCAGCGCAGGAGGTATCCAGATCGTGACCGAGCAGGACGCGATCATCCCCGCCGCGCTCCCGCCGACAGAGGGACAGGCGACGGTGTCCGCGCATACGGTGGTCACCGGGCCAGCGGGCAATCTCCTCGCTCGCGATATCTACGGCCCCTGTTGCCGGCTCAATCTCTTTGCCGTGAACGGGCCGTTTCACGGGGGAGAGAACGCCCGCGACTATCCGACTGTCACCCCGCAGGATATCAGCATTGTCACCAGCAGCCTGAAAGCAAGCCTGGATCAGAGCGTCCAGGCGGCCTTGCACACGCAAGTACAAAGCAATGAAACGCTCATTACCCCGCTTCCCTGTCAGCAGAGCGTGACCGTCGATCATCAGCCAGGAGAGGAAGCGACGCAGGTCCATGTGAGTGTCAGCGAGACGTGTACCGGCGCGGTCTATCAGACGCAAGCCTATCAGGATGCGATCACGCAGATTGAGACGCAGCAGGCAACCGCACAATTGGGAGACGGGTACACCCTGGCTGATGTTGTGCAAAGCAGTATCACGCAGGCCACCATCAACGACCAGCAGCAAATCGCGCTCACCGTCAGGATCGCGGGAACGTGGGTCTCTCAGTTTCCCCAGGATGAGCAGCAGCGTATCACGGCCCTGATTGCAGGCAAGGGGAAGGCTCAGGCGCTCACCTTATTAGAGCATGTCCCAGGAGTACAAGCGGTTTCCCTCTCGATCAAGAACGACGCCGCGACCCTTCCCACGGATGCAAACAAGATTCATCTCGTGTTTCTTAGCACTGGCTAGAACGGGAGCTATGTATATGTTGCACTTTTTCTAGGATTAACATGGCGAACCGCCGACGTTATTGTAACGAAAAGAGGAAGAACGTGATTGAAACGAGATATGAGCTGCTCTGGTCTAGCGCGTCAACAGGTGAAGCGCAGCGCATCCTCCTGCGTGAGATCAACTTAGGGACGCATCATCTCTTGCTGAACAGTGATCAGAGCATCGAATTGATGCGTGCCGAGCCAGAGAACCCAGAACCGGAGTACGTGCTCTGTTTAGATGCTGTTGAGGCATATAGATTGATGATGGCTCTGCAAGAAAGTTTTCATGTAAAAACAGATGAGTAAGAGATACTAGAAAGATCGAAAGCAATGGCAAGTGCGACGAAAACCATTCGACAATCGCTGATCTATCGCCCTACTCAGGACACCTGGTTTGCGGCGACGAAGTCACTCTTCAATCAGGTTGCTGCTTTCTATTTCGACGTCATCGCCGCACATCCTGGCATTCTCGATGTGGACAGTAGAGCGGCACGGGCCGCACTGGAACGACTCACCCACGCCACCAAAGACAATCCCCATCCAGTGATACCCCTCTCAGGAGCCGTTACCACGAACATCCCCAAGTTGTTCCGTCGCGCTGCTATTCATGCTGCACTTGGTTCAGCTCACTCTTTTTACACCCATCTGGAAAAATGGCGCAAACACAAAGAAAAAGCCCTGACAAAAGGCAAGAAGTTCACCATTCGTCCGCCAGTTCCGCCACGAAGCTGGAACAAGTCCCCCGTGTTCTATGCCGGACAATGGAAGGGGTATACTGTCACGAGCATCATGCTCAAGCTCTGGACCGGTTCCAGTTGGGCGTGGGTCAAATGTGGGCTTCAGGGCCGTACTCTCCCCGATGGCTGGGAGATGGAAAGCCCGATGCTTGTCGAGAATGTAGGGCGCTGGAGCCTGCACATTCCCGTTACCAAGAAATTCACCGCACCCGCTAAAGTGGTACAACAACTTGGTACCAATACAGCAACGCGGCTGTGTGCGGTTGATCTCAATATTTCAGAGCACCTCGCCGTTTGCACCATCCAAACCGTCGAAGGCACGGTGGTTGCCACCCGCTTTATTCGTGGCGGCAGGCAACTACACGGCCTTAGGAAGCGACAGCTTGGACGCGTTGCACGTAACCGCCGCAAAACCGGCATCATTGCTGAAGGAGAGCGGGATAACGCTCACCTATGGGCCAAGATACGCGCGCTGAATGAAGACAGTGCCCAGCAGGTAAGTGCTCGCATTGTCCAGTTTGCCAAAGAGCACCAAGCGAGCATCTTGGTCTTTGAGCATCTGGGCAACTTCAAACCCGAGAAGGGTAAGTACAGCAAGCGGAGCAACGAGAAACGCTCGTATTGGTTACGAGGGAAAATCTTCCAGTATTCCAAGTACAAAGCCTGGAATGATGGGATCATTACCTGTCGTGTCTCTCCTCGAAACACCAGTAGGCAGTGCGCTCGTTGTGGGGGGCTGGTCGCTCGTTATGATGCAGGGCAGCCAGCAGAAGGTTATACTCCAGGAGCCCCGCTCGTGTATTGCTCACACTGCCAGATGCGCGGCAATGCCGATAGAAATGCCAGTATTGTCATCGGACAACGCCTGCTCGCTCGGTATCATCAACAGACTTCTTTTCAGGAAAAGCCTCCAACTCCTCTGCTCCGTGTGGAGAGGCCCGCGAAAGCGGGAGGTGTTCGTCGTTCCCAGGACGTCAAAGGCCACGGCAGACCATCTATCACCCGTGTCAGGCATGGAAGGGCGAACGCGCAGGGCACCGCGCACGATATGTTGTCTGGGATGGTAGACGATGTATCAGGTATTCCTCACCAACTACGGCTGTTCAACGAGTCGTAGCTATGCTACAATGACTTAGAGCGCCGCCTATGTAGGAGTGCTAGAAGAAGTTACACGGCTTGGGTCGCTGTAGCGTGTCATTAGACTAGCATATATGAAGGGATGACATTCACATGCATGACGAGATAACGAAGATGAGGACGATGTATGACCACGACTGCATATACGCCTATTGATACAGACTTTGAGGTGGTGATCGGTCTTGAGGTGCATTCGCAACTGCTCACGAAGAGCAAAATGTTCTGCTCTTGCCAGACGGGATACGCCAATGCCGCACCCAACACGCATGTTTGCCCAATCTGCATGGGCATGCCCGGCGTGATGCCGGTGATTAACGATGAGGCAGTCACTTACACCATTATGACGGCGCTCGCGCTCAATTGCACGATCCCGGAGTACTCGAAGTTTGACCGCAAGAGTTACCCCTATCCCGACCTGATGAAAGGTTACCAGATTTCGCAGTACGATGTTCCGCTCAGCCGCAACGGCTATCTGGAGATAGATGTGCATGGAGGGACGCGCCGCATCGGGATTACCCGTGTCCACCTGGAAGAAGATACGGCGCGCCTGCTGCATCCCGATGGCTATAGCCTGATCGACGTCAACCGTTCCGGGACGCCATTGATGGAGATTGTCAGCGAGCCGGATATGCGTAGCCCGGAAGAGGCGCGGTTATACATGCAGAAGTTGCGCGAGGTGCTGGTCTACCTGGGCGTTGCCTCCGGGCGGATGGAAGAGGGCAGCCTGCGCTGTGATGCCAATATCTCGGTGCGCCCCCGTGGACAGCAAGAGCTGGGCGTCAAAACCGAGATCAAAAATATGAATAGCTTCCGCGCCGTGGAGCGCGCGCTCGATTATGAGGCGCGGCGGCAAATCGCGATCATCCGCGAGGGGGGAGTGATTCATCAGGAGACGCGTGGCTGGGTCGAGACAAAGGGTGTCACAGTGGGCCAGCGTAGCAAAGAACATGCCAACGACTATCGCTACTTCCCTGAGCCTGATCTACCGCCCTTAATTATCAGTCGCGCCCGCGTCGAGGAGATACGTGTGGGTTTGCCGGAATTGCCCGATGCGCGTCTTTTGCGCTATAAAACGGACTATGGGCTTTCCGCGCAAGATGCCAATGTTATGACGGAGGACAAGGCGCTTGGCGATTACTTTGAGCAGGTAATGGCCGTCTCTGCGAGCAGCGATTACAAGGCGCGAGCCAAAGCAGCCAGCAACTGGCTATTAAGCGAAGTCGTGCGTTTGCTCAAGGCGAATGCCATTGCCGTCCAGCAGTGTCCGCTTGCGCCGGCGGCCCTGGCAAACCTGCTGGATCTGCTTGATAAAGAGCGTATTACTGGCAAGCAAGCGAAAGAAATCCTGGAAGAAGCTTTTGCCTCAGGAGAGATGCCGGAAGATATTGTCACCAGGAAGGGGATCAAGCCGCCGATCAGCGATACGGGGATGCTGGAGCGTATTATCGAGGAGGTCATTGCCAATAACTCCAAAGCAGCCAGCGATTATCGCAGCGGCAAGACCAACGCGCTACAATCGCTGGTCGGTCAGGTCATGAAGCAGACACGCGGCCAGGCGAGACCTGATATGGTCCAGGGCCTTTTAAGGAAAAAGCTGGACGAATCCCAGGCATAGAATGTCAGGTGCGTCACAGAATATCGAGCAGGTGTAGCGAAAATTTGCGGTAATGGTTGCAAATTTTCGCTATATCTGCTCAAGAGTTCAGATTAGTATTGTTCAGCCATTGCATGCATTGATGGATAAGGCTATACTAGAGGCAATATGGTATCCTTTTTAGCTGGGCTGAAAATGGAGGCCATTGCATTTTGATCAACATAAAATTTCTCAAAGAGGTGAAGCTATGCACGATGACGTGAAATCATTCAACCCTTATCACATGGCGGTTCAGCAGTTTGAACTGGCCGCTGAGAGATTAAATCTTTCAGAAGATATGCGAGAAATCTTGCGCAGACCCAAGCGCGAACTGGCCGTCAACTTTCCCGTACGCCTCGATAATGGGCGGATCAAGACATTTACGGGATATCGGGTTCAGCATAATGTCAATCGCGGCCCGGCTAAGGGGGGCATTCGCTATAGTCCTGATGTGACCCTGGATGAGGTCAAGGCGTTAGCCATGTGGATGACATGGAAGTGCGCCGTTGTGGGCATACCGTATGGCGGGGCGAAGGGTGGCGTTATTTGCGATCCCAAACATATGACACCCAGCGAGTTAGAGCGTATGACTCGTCGCTACGCCACTGAAATATCTATTATTATCGGGCCTCATAGCGATATTCCGGCGCCCGATGTCAATACCAATTCGCAGGTGATGGCGTGGATTATGGATACCTATTCCATGCATGGTGGTTTTTCCATCCCTGCCGTTGTGACCGGGAAACCGCTTTCGATTGGTGGCAGTGAAGGTCGTAATGACGCGACCGCGACCGGTGTGCTTTTTGTCACCAGGCGAGCGGCCAAACGGATTGGAATGTCTTTGAAGGGGGCCCGCGTCAGTATTCAGGGCTATGGGAACGCGGGCAATATCGCGGCCAGACTTTTCCATAAAGAGGGTTGTAAGGTTGTCGCGGTGAGCGATACTCGTGGAGGTATCTATAACGAAGCTGGGCTTGATCCGGCTACGGTATCGCGCCATAAGCAGGAATGTGGGACCGTTGTAGGCTTTCCCGAAGCACAGTCGGTGGGAGTACAGGATGTATTGGAAGTTCCCTGTGATATTCTGATCCCGGCTGCTACGGAAGGAGTGATTACCGAGGAAAACGCCGACCGTGTTCAGGCGCGCATCATCTCCGAGGCGGCCAATGGCCCGACAACTCCTGAGGCGGATGCGATCCTCTTTAAAAAGGATCGCATAGTTATTCCTGATATTCTGGCGAATGCGGGTGGCGTGACCGTCAGCTACTTCGAATGGGTTCAGGACTTGCAAAGCTTCTTCTGGGGGGTAGAAGAGATCACCCAGAAACTGGAAGTGATTATGAATCGGGCTTTTGACGCTGTGGCGGAGGAAGCGGATCAGTTTAGTTGCGATATGCGCCTGGCGGCGAATATGCTGGCAATATCGCGGGTGGCCGAAGCAACCCAGATTCGCGGTATCTATCCGTAATTTCAGTACCCTCAAGCGGGTCGAGTATGACCAGTGACTTCCGCCGCCTTCTTTAAGTAAGGAGTATATACATCGAGCCTAAAGAAGTCAAGCGGAGATGCAGTAGGGATATCATCGATAAATACCGGTCTGCTCCTCCCTCATGGAGCGGGAGGGCATCTGCACAGATGCCCTCCTGATATAAAAGATACTCGTGAGTGGCTAATAACCACTGCGGCGGTCGCGCTTGCTGGGTTTTTTGGGTGGCTTGACCTGTCGTCCTGGCTTGGCTTTTTTACGCCCCCGACCACCCCAGCCAATGTCCTCTTCCTCTTCCTCTTCTTCCTCCTCCTCGTCTTCTAGCTCCTCTTCAAAGAAATCGTCCTCTCCCTCCTCCTCTTCAAGGCCGAGATCCATATCTGGGACGTCTATATCCTCTACTGCGCTATCCTGTAAATCCTGCTCGTCCTCGTCGAAAGCCTCCTCTTCTAGCTCAGGATATTCCTCTTCTGTCGCTACAGAAGCTGCCTCGTGGGTGTTATCCTCCAGGCGCCTGGCGTAGGGTTCGTCCAGTGGCTCCTGTGTGCTAACCCTACCCGTTCTGCGTGGTGGGGTGACTTCCGACAGCTCTAACTCGGAGGCTTCCTCTTCACCAGGCTTGGGGGCGCCAATGACCCTGCGCCCGGCGGCTACATCGAGCCAGAATTGAGAATAGTAATGTGGCCGTTCTGAATCTTTTTCGCTATCTTTTCTTGTCATGAGATCTGCGGCATAACGCTGAAGCGCAACTTCAGCCTCTCTCCCTGATCAGGGAGAGCCGCTCCTCCTTTCGATGTGGACACGAGTGATGTATCCACGCACTGGTCTGTCTTATTACTTACCGGGACGTACTTAGCACGCCCTGCTACGAGTATGCCTGAATCGCTACAATTCTATGGTAGTGGCCCGGATCGGTAGCGGTACCATACCAGTGCATAATAAAAAGAAAGCTTTTCACTGTCAAGGTGTCTTAAAATTGCACGGAGGGGCCTGGGAAGGCGGACGAGAGGCTGTCAAGACCTTATGTGCATGAATTTTCTGAGCCGGAGCGTTTGCCTGTTGCTGATGGCAAACCTATAATAGTAGGAAGGTATCTGTCGATATGTTCTGGTATTATATTGATGCATCTTCATTGTGGTTGAAGACATTTCTCAATGAGTGTCCACTGGTTGCTGATCACCAGGGTACAGAGAGAACTGGTGTTTAATATGGGAGGAAACCTTTGACGAGGATTCTTGATAGCATTGACAGTCCAAAAGATTTGCGCGCCTTGACGCTGCCCGAGATGGAGCAATTGGCAAGGGAAATTAGGCGAGAGATCATCGAAAAGGTCTCGGTGAGAGGCGGGCACCTTGCTCCCAATCTCGGCGTAGTTGAATTGACAATGGCCCTCCACTGCATTTTTGACACCCCGAATGATTTGCTGGTCTGGGATATTGGGCATCAGGCGTATGTCCATAAGCTATTAACAGGCCGTCGCGAGGGCTTTCATACGATCCGTCAATTCGGAGGCCTTTCGGGTTACCTGCGCCGTGAAGAGAGTGTCTACGATGTCTTTGGGGCCAGTCATGCCAGCACTTCCATATCAGCGGCTCTCGGCCTGGCGGTCGCGCGAGATTTACAGCGCAAAGACTTCAAGGTGGTGGCGATTATTGGCGACGGGGCTTTAACCGGTGGCATGGCGCTGGAGGCCATTAATAACGCTGGCAGCTTAAAGAAAAATCTTATCATCGTACTTAATGATAATGAGAAATCGATTTCCGATAATGTGGGGGCGCTTCATCACTATCTGGGCCAGGTACGTAGGATGCAGACAACGCCCAGCTACCGCCGCCTGCGCGAGATGGCGAAAGATTCAATAGAACGGCTGCCGGTGGTCGGCGATAAGGCGCGTGAAGCTGCCGGACGGGCAGAGACGAGCTTCAAGCAATTTGTGATGCATAGCAAGAGCGGCGCAATCTTCGAGGAGCTGGGCTTGAAGTTCTTTGGCCCGTTCGATGGGCATAATATCCCGCTGATGCTGGATGTATTCGAGAACGTGAAGCATATCGAGGGTCCGGTGATTGTGCAGGTGGTGACAAAGAAGGGCAAGGGCTGGGATATAGCCGAGGGCGATGCGACCAAGTGGCACGGCCCCGGCGCCTTCGACTACCAGACGGGAACCATTAAGAAGAACGCGAGCGATCCGCCCACCTATACTGAAGTGTTTGCCAATACCCTGGTTGACATTGCCGAGAAAGATCCCTCGGTGGTTGGCATCACGGCGGCGATGGCCGAGGGGACGGGTCTGAAAAAAATGCACCAGCGCTTCCCCGAACGCTATTTCGATGTGGGTATTGCCGAGCAGCATGCTGTCACCTTCGCGGGTGGGCTTGCGGTCGGCGGGTTGCGTCCGGTGGTTGCCATCTATTCGACCTTTATGCAGCGTGCCTTTGACCAGGTGATTCATGACATCTGTATGCAGGATCTGCATGTGGTCTTTGCGATGGATCGCGCGGGGATCGTTGGCGAGGATGGTCCTACCCAGCATGGCGTCTTTGATATTGCCTTTATGCGCCCCATTCCTCATATGAAGTTGATGGCCCCCAAAGATGAGGAAGAGCTGCGCCATATGCTGTATACCGCGGTTTGTATGGATGGGCCGGTAAGTTTACGTTATCCGCGTGGCAAGGGGCTGGGCGTACCGCTCACGAATGAACTGCGCAAACTGGAGATAGGGAAGGCGGAACTGCTCAGCCCAGCCACGATAGAGGAAGCGGAGCAGCAAGATTGTGCCATTTTTGCTTACGGCTCAATGGTAGCGCAGGCAGAGGTAGCAGCTCAGGAGCTTGCAGCCGACGGTATCCAGGTGGCGGTTGTGAATGCGCGCTGGGCCAAGCCTCTGGACGAAGAGATGCTCCTGCGGCTAGCAAAGGGTACGCGGCGGATTATCACTATTGAGGATCATATGGTGGCAGGCGGCTTTGGCAGCGCAGTGCTGGAACTGTTTGAGCGCCATGCCATCAGAGATGTGGATATTCGGGTGATAGGGTTGCCCGACAAACTGGTTGAACATGGTGCTCCAACCATCTTGAAAGAACTTTATGGCCTGTCATCCGCTCATATTAAGGAGGTGGTACACGACCTGCTTGGTTCTCATACGCTGGCATAAGCCCTTTGATAAGGGAAATCACATCATAAGAATGTCTTACCACTTAAATCAGGGTGGTAAGACATTCTTATCGGGAGTCAGAACTGGTGCCGCGTGTGGCTGAAGTGGCCTTTGGCAAATGCGAAGACTCTGGCGGGTACGACAGAGAACACAAGGATCGAATCAGGGAGGACCTCATGTTCATCATAGTGGTAAAAATAGCCGTCGCGCACCAGATATTGCCATCGTCCATCCCATCTGGTAGCCCATACCCTGGCGAGGCTTTCGAGCATATCATGGTCGGTAATCCGAACGGCGTCGCCCTCGACCACAACATCTAGCCCTTCCTCCCAGCGATTGCAGCCGGTCGTCAAGATCACATGTTGATTTCCGCGAAGATTGACGGCTTTCTGTTCGGTGTCGGCGGTGCTGAAGTGGAGGGCTCCTTCGTGCCACACGGCAACGACCGGCGTCACATGCGGACGACCATCGGCCCGCACTGTTGAGAGCCAAAACACCTCGGCTGTTTCAAGCAAGTGACGTGTCTTCTCCCATTCTGTGATAACTCCGTCCGGCTCGCTGTATCGTGTGTCCATTGTCGTGACTGGTTCGTTCATGCAAGAGAGCTCCTTTCGATTGTGAAGTCGATGGTGGAAAGGTGTTTCGAGAAGCATAACATGTGGATCTGAACAAAACTTCTTCTAGCTTGCTCATCTTGCCACGCAAAGCTTCCGCAGATCCCTAGCAGACGCGCTGTAAAGGATTTGCATTTACTTCATGGAGCCGAGCTTTAAACTGATATAATGCGTCCGTCGCGCATCGTAATCACGCGATTGGCCCTTTTCCCCACTTCCGCAGCATGGGTGACCAGCACGAACGTTTGCCCGTTTTCCTGGTTCAGGCGACAGAGCAGGTCCACGATCTCCAGGGCTGTCTCGCTATCAAGATTGCCCGTAGGTTCGTCTGCCCAGACAATCGCGGGATCATTGGTGAGCGCACGCGCAATGGTCACGCGCTGGCGCTGGCCCCCGGAGAGCTCCGCCGGGCGGTGGTGCGCTCTATCTGAGAGACCGACCAGTTCGAGCATCTCCAACGCTCGTTCGCGAGCTTTGCGCGTGGGAACCTTCGAGACAAGCATTGGCAATTCGACATTTTCCACCGCTGTCAAAACGGGGAGCAAGTTAAAATCCTGGAAGATAAAGCCCATGTGGCGGGCGCGGTAGGTGGTGCGCTCATTATCGCTCAGATCGCGTAAATTTTCGCCGCGGATGAAAATGTCTCCCTCATCAATCGTGTCTAAACCGGAAAGACAGTTAAGCAGGGTCGTTTTGCCGCAACCGCTCTGGCCCATGATCGCGACCATTTCTCCTTGCGAGACCTCCAGGTTAACCTGGCTGAGCGCCTCAACGTGAAATGGCCCGGTGCGATAGATTTTTGTAACATTTTGTGCCTGGATAATCATCAGTATCCCTTATATGTGTTATTATATGCGTCCGCCTTTTCCTCCTGACGAGGCCACTTCTTCGAGGAGGGACGACTTGCTAATCGTGATATGCTTCCGTCCCAGTTCAATAGCACCGGCATCCTTCAGTTCCCGCAACGCAGCGCTTACGGTTTCGCGATACAGGCCCAGGCGGTCGGCCAGTTCTTCATGGCTGAGCCCCTCAACGACCAGCGCCCTTTTCCCATCTTTTTGTGTCCGAGAATTCGCCAGTTGCAGGAGGAGGGCGGCCAGACGCGCCGGTGTGCCTTTGAAGGCGGTATCGGTCAATTGCTCCTCAATGTGGGCAAAACGCTGCCCGACCAGCCGCAGAAGTGCAAGCATGCTATTCGGGTTGCGACGCAGCAGCAGCTCCATATCGTGTCTGTTGATCAGATAAACGAGCGATGCCTCTGTCACTTCGGCGAAACTATGATGGGTTGGCAGACCGGTTAATGGCATTTCGCCGAAGCAGGCGCCAGCCTCTAGCGTCGCTGTGATCAGCTTGCGGCCATCGGCTGAGAGATGATATAACTGCACGCGCCCGGATCTCAATAAAAAAACGGTCGTACCCGTTTCGCCAGGGCGAAACAGCACACGCCCTGGCGAACAGGTGATCATCGTAGTGATGCGATCAAGCTCGTTGATCTCATCTGGATTAAGATGCCGGAAGATATCACTTTGGGCCAGAAAGGTTGCTTTGCTCTCCGTCGGCTGTGAACCGCTCGTTTGCTGGCCCGGTGATCGTTTTTCTCGCACGTTCGCATTCCTACGCGGCTGAGTTTCGTTATCGACATAACGTATTGTATCATATAGAACCAGGTGCTATCCTTCAACGCTAGTAAGATAAATTGCCTCAGTGCGGTTACGGGCATGCAATTTCTCGAAGATATTTTGTACGTGTTTATGCACGGTTGACTCGGCAATACAGAGTTCTCCGGCAATCTCGCGATTTTTGCGACCTTTACGCATCAGGTCAAGGATTTCGCGTTCCCGTCCGGTGAGCGGGCGCGGCGTATTGGAGGGAGCTGGCTGCCCATCTAGAGGTGCTATGACCGGTCCAAGTGGAGAGGCCGAGCGGCGGGGGGTCCGGTAAGCAATGGCCGCAGAAGACGTTTTGGCAGCATGTAGCGCCTGATTTTGCCAGAGGGTGCGCAGGTGAGCCAGCACTTGCGCGGCAAGGGTGCCTGAGATGCACAGATCGTTGCGAGCCGCACAGCGAATGGCATGCACCAGGGCATCCGGTTCGATATCTTTAGTGATATAGCCCATTGCTCCGCGTTGGATGGCCTGAAAGACATATTGTTCTTGATGAGAAGCTGAGAAAATGACCACGCGAGAATTGGGAGAGCAGGCCAGCACACGTTCGGTCGCCTCAAAGCCGCTGCAATCGGGCATATCCAGATCCATCAGGATCACATCGGGCTGCGTGCGTTGCGCCTGGGTCTCTGCCTCCATACCGTTGGCGGCTTCCGCTATCACTGACAGGTCGCTCTCTTTTTCAATCACTTCCCGCACGGCGCGGCGCATAAGAGAATGATCATCGACAATTAAAATGTTTACCATGTGTGTTTAACCCCTTTCTACTTCTGCTACCCCTGAAAATGCTATGACTATGAGCCATAAAAATACGATGGCTGGTTAGCCATAAATATGTACACTTTATACTATACGTGAGCGTTCAAGAAGCAAGCGGTAATATGGTTTTTATGGTCCTATGCGTACAAGATGAATCTTATGTGGAATGCGCCTGCGCAGACGCAAGAGGTAGGCGAGAGGAGTCGGGCTGGGGCTTGGTATGCGAGCCGGTAAGGGCCAGAAAGGCATTTTTAGAGCGTCATAAGACACCAGTTGTACGCGATAATGCTGTATTCTCTCCCGCATCTCGTTCCTCTTCCCTGCTACATTTCATCTGTAGCAATTATAATAGAATATGGCACGTTATTGCAAAGGTCTGGCAGGCAAAAATAGAGGGGGAGAGAACCAGTGGCTATTTTTCTTGCGTCCGGGCCTTCTCTATGCTATACTTGCGTGGCAACGGGAGATTGCCTCTCGCGCTGTCTCGTGCGAGAAATTCTATTAAGTACACACGCCCTCCACAGAGGCGGCAACCCTGGGGTCCGAAATACATGACCAGGGGGACCCTGACGCCATCAGCAAGGGGGCGGAGGATCAAGGGAGGTCCGTTTTTTGGCAAACATCATTTCTATGAAACAACTTTTAGAGGCTGGCGTCCATTTTGGGCATCAGACCCGGCGCTGGAACCCCAAGATGCAGCAGTTCATCTTTATGGACCGCAATGGCATCCATATCATTGACCTGCAACAGACGGTAACGCGTCTCAACGAGGCGTACAAGTTCGTTGAGCAACTGGTAGCCAGCGGTGGCACCATTCTCTTCGTTGGCACAAAGAAGCAGGCCCAGGAGGCCGTAGCGGAAGAGGCGAAACGCTGCGGTATGTATTACGTCAACCAGCGCTGGCTGGGTGGCATGTTGACCAACTTCCAGACCATTCAGTCTCGTATCCGCTACCTGCGAGACCTGGAAGCGCGCCGGGATCGCGGTGACTTTGAGCGGCTACCTAAAAAAGAAGTACAGCATTTACAGGATGATATGGTGCGCCTTGAGCGTATTCTAGGTGGCATCAAAGATATGCGCCGCCTGCCGAATGCCATTTTCATTATCGATACCCGTAAAGAGCGTACCGCTGTATTAGAAGCTCGTCGCCTGGAAATTCCTATTATCGCGCTGGCCGATACCAACTGCGATCCCGATGAGATGGATTATCCCATTCCCGCCAATGATGACGCTATTCGGGCCGTTCGTTTGCTCTGTGCTAAGATCGCTGATGCTGTTATAGAGGGTCGTCGCGAACTGGAGGCCCAGCAGAAGGATACTGAGCCAACCGAGACCGAGGAGCCTCTGGCGCTTGAAGCTCCAGCGGAGACCGCAGAATTGGTGTTGCCTGCGCCCGCGGCCCCCGAAGCTGCTGAGTCATTGTCTACGAATGCGGAACCAGAGCTGGTCGCCAAAGAGTCTCTCTAACGAAATAGACATTTGTTTGACGGGAGGTTAAGAGGCGATTCGCCTCCGACCTCCCCTTTTCCTGTAGAATCGCTTGCCGGGTCACGCTCAAAATCGGGTCACCGGCTACATACACATTTGTCAAGCACTCAGAAACCAAAAAGGATGGACAGAGGCTGTTGAACTGTCCTTGCTATCTGAGTATCATAACTGATGAAATTGAGGAGAAACAACGCAATGAACTTCGCTGCTACTGATGTAAAGAAACTGCGTGAGGAGACGGGTGCAACTTTCGCAGATTGTAAAAACGCGCTGACCGAGGCTCAGTCCTGGGAAGAAGCGATCAAGATTCTGGAGGCCAGGAGCGACCGCAAGGCAGAAAAAATGATGGCGGCAGGACGCGAAACCAAAGAGGGCGGCGTCTTCTCCTATGTCCATCACAATAACCGCGTGGGCGTGTTGCTCGAACTGAACTGTAGCACGGACTTTGTGGCGCGCAGCGAGGGCTTTCGCCAACTTGCCAATGAGCTGGCGCTGCAAATCGTTGGCGTAGCTCCTAAATATATTAGCCTGGAGGATGTGCCCGCCGACATCGTTGAGAAGACGCGGAAAGAGATTCTGGAAGAGCCATCAATGGAAAGGGTTCCGCAGGCCAGGCGGGAAGAAGTGGTCGAGAATAAATTCAAAAAAGTCATGAGTGAGCAGGTGCTACTGATGCAGCCGTGGGTCAAGGATGAGTCTACAGTCGTTGGTGATCTTGTGCGCAAAGTGATTGCAGAGACGGGCGAGAATATCGTGGTGCGGCGCTTTAGTCGCTTTGCTCTGGGTGAGGAGTAGCTGTCTCCTGCAAGGCACGGCCCGGTGATATATCTCAACGGGCTAGTTGAGCGTGGAAGAAGTAGACGAGTTCTCCGTGGTTACGTATAGGGTAAGGGAGGGTCTCATGGTTGGTCAGCTAAAATATCGGCGTATCCTGCTCAAGCTAAGTGGAGAAGCCCTGGGCCCCCAGGGATATGGGATTGATGCTGAAACGGTCCGGCGCATTGCGAGCGAGGTGAAGAGCGTGCATAGTCTGGGGGTAGAGGTGGCATTGGTGATCGGCGGTGGCAATATCTGGCGAGGCGCTGATGCCGCTTCGACAGGCATAGACCGGGCCACAGCCGATTATGTTGGGATGCTGGCAACGGTCATGAATTCGCTGGTGATGCAGGATGCAATGGAAAAACTGGAGATAGATACTCGCGTGCAAACCGCCATTGAAATGCCGCCTGTGGCTGAACCATTTATCCGCAGGCGTGCGGTTCGTCATCTGGAGAAAGATCGCGTTGTCATTCTGGCGGCGGGAAGCGGGAATCCGTTTTTCACGACCGATACAGCGGCAGCGTTGCGTGCTGTCGAACTGAATGCGCAGGTGCTGCTCAAAGCGACCAAAGTGGACGGTATCTACGACGATGACCCTATGCAAAATCCGCGTGCGTGCAAGTTTGAAGAGCTTAGCTATATGCGGGCCTTGAACATGGAGTTAAAAGTCATGGATAGCACTGCACTCTCGCTCTGTAAAGATAACCACATGCCCATTATCGTGTTTAATTTACATCAGCATGGAGCATTGGAAGCCATCGTACGTGGCGAAAAGTGTGGTACACTCGTCTCAGACGGGTAAGAAACCCTGTCTGGCGGTGCGATTGCAGTATGTGGCTCCCTGACCAGGGACTGTATCATCTTCCCGCACCGAGACGAGAGCAACAGTATCCACATTGGAGGTTTGGATGACAGCAGATTTATTTGCCGATGCAGAACGGCGCATGCAGAGAGCAGTGGAGGCTTTAAGACAAGACCTGGGCGCGATTCGGACCGGGCGGGCAAGCTCTGCTCTGGTTGAGCGCATTATGGTGGATTATTATGGCGCTCCAACACCGATCAATCAGGTTGCCAGTATCTCTGTTCCAGAAGCTCGCCTCCTGGTGATCCAGCCCTGGGATCGGAAGATGCTAACCGATATCGAAAAAGCGATCCAGAAGTCCGATTTGGGGATTAATCCTAACAATGATGGGCAAGTGATCCGCCTGAATATTCCTCCGATGAACGAGGAGCGCAGACGCGACCTTGTGAAGATGCTTCACAAGAAGCTGGACGAGCATAAAGTCGCGGTCCGCAACGTTCGTCGAGATGTGCAGGATAAGTTGCGTGACCGTGAGAAAAAGAAAGAAGTTTCCGAAGATGAGCTGAAACGTAGCACCGAGCGGCTACAGAAGCTCACCGACCGTTACATTGAAGAGATGGACAAGGTCGGGAAACATAAGGAACTGGAGATTTTGGAGGTCTAACGTTGTCCAAGATGCAGAATCTCTTTTCATCCTCAAAGGAGAAAGAGAGTAATTCTCCGCAAACACACCCCGTTGCACCTGAGCAATCAGTGCCAGTGCGTCATGTTGCCATCATCATGGATGGCAATGGGCGCTGGGCAACGCAGCGGCACCTGCCCCGTCTGGCGGGTCACAAGGCAGGAGTGGCAGCTCTGCGCCGGGTCGTTGAGTGTGCCACTGATGAGAATATTGAAATGCTTAGCGTGTACGCTTTCTCTACCGAGAACTGGGGCAGGCCACGAGCAGAGGTCAATGGATTGATGCGCCTGTTCTGGGAAACTATACGCTCAGATCTAGAGAAGCTCCATCGCGACGGGGTGCGTTTGCGCCATCTTGGACGTTTACAGGATCTCTCCCCTGATATTCAAAAGGCCGTTCGGGACTCTATCGAGTTGACCCGTAACAATACTCGTATTGGCCTGAACGTATGCTTTAACTACGGTGGACGGACCGAACTGGTGGATGCCGTCCGGCAGATCATCGCAGATGGGCATTGCGCGGAGGCTATCACCGAAGAGTTGCTGGCCTCGTATCTCTATACCCGAGATTTGCCAGATCCCGATCTGGTCATTCGAACGGCGGGTGAGATGCGCGTCAGCAATTTCCTCTTGTGGCAATCCGCCTACAGCGAGTACTATGCCACCCCGACGCTCTGGCCCGATTTTGGGCGGGAGGACTTGCTCGCGGCCCTGGACAGCTATCGTCAGCGCCAGCGCAAATTTGGTCGTTTAGTGACCACCCGGTAGGGGCGGGTCCTGTGCTCGCCCATGCGTTCTCGCGATGGGCCTTGCATTCGCCCAGGAGGTGTTGCGCCCGCCCACCAGCGAAAGCCATATGCTATAATGTACGCGAGAAATACACTCTATAGAGGAAATAGATTGTTTGCAAGGCGCAAATGAGCAGGATAGAGAAACGGGTTCACCAGACCCCCAGAGAGCAGGCGCTCAGGGTCAGTCGGTCCGCCAGCGTTGGCTGACCGCGCTTGTCGCTATCCCTGTCGTGCTGATATTTGTCTGGTTTGGTGGTTGGGTTGCGTTTGCTGCAACCGTGTTTGTGGTAATACTAGGCACCCTTGAGCTACATACCATGCTCTTGCATGGTGGCTATCACCCGTTAATATGGGTCAGCTTTGGGCTGAGCATCCTCTTTCTGGTTGCGGCTATGTTGCCGCAATGGCGTCTTTTGATTCTTGAAATAGGGTTGGGTGGTTCGCTGCTCGTCTCTTTCCCCTGGCTATTTTTCCGTCAGAAACTTGATGGGGCCATGATTGACTGGGCTCTTACCCTGGCCATATCCATTTATCTGGGATGGTCCATGAGTTTCTTTTTATTGTTACGGGGCTCAGAATCTGGAATGCTGCTAGCACCAGACAGGGCCTGGATCGTCTTGCCGCGCGGCGCCTGGTGGCTGCTCGTCGTGCTATTAGGCGTCTGGGGCTTTGACTCGGCGGCGTTTTTTAGCGGGCGCTACTGGGGCAGGCATAAGCTGGCGCCACGGATCAGCCCCGCTAAAACGTGGGAGGGGGTGCTTGGCGGCTTTGTTCTCTCCATCGCGGCAGGGCTGCTTCTGACCGTCAAGCCTCTTGGCGTACCCTGGTATCTGGCGGTTGTGCTGGGCATCCTGATCGGCATCGCCGCTGTGTTGGGGGATCTCGCGGAGTCGCTAATTAAGCGCCAGACGCATGTGAAGGATAGCGGCCAGCTCATGCCTGGTCACGGTGGTATGCTTGACCGGGTCGATAGCTTGCTCTTCGCGGTCATCGTCGTGTATGTTTTTGCTCAGTTAGTGGGGATGTAGGTGGGGGCTATGTTGTTTTCTTATCCAGGATGGACGATAATTTAGTCTATGTTTAGCAATATTTTAAGCTATCGGTGCTATAATCTGCAAAGAGAAGTACATCAACATTTGCTGGCGGGCAGGCGAAATAATTGCCCCGTGGATATAGACATATGACCGGATTCCCGAAACGTATTGCATTGCTTGGAAGTACAGGTTCTATTGGTCGGCAAACGCTAGACATCGTGCGGCAATTCCCCGACCATTTTCAAATAATTGCTCTGGCGGCGCGCAGCAACGTGCAATTGCTGGCCCGACAAATGGAAGAGTTCAAACCTGCGTTGGTTAGCTGCTTCGCGGAGACACGCGAGGTAGAAGAGAGTGCGCGCGCGGTTCTGCCCGGCGTGATTATCGGTGAGCAAGGCTTGCTGGAAGCTGCGACTCACGCGGACGTAGATATTGTGGTGGCTGCAACCTCCGGGCTGATGGGGCTGAAGCCGACGCTGGCTGCTATCGGCGCTGGCAAAACTATCGCGCTGGCAAATAAAGAGACGCTGGTCATGGCTGGTCATCTGATGATGCGAGCGGCCCAGCGTGCCGGAGTGGCGCTTCTCCCCGTTGATAGCGAGCATAGCGCCATCTGGCAATGCCTGCGCGGGGAAACCCGGAGCGAGGTTCATCGCTTGCTGCTGACGGCATCGGGCGGCCCATTTCGGAAGGCAACCGTTGAACAATTACACACTGTAACCCCCGAACAGGCCCTGGCTCACCCAACCTGGCGCATGGGACCGAAAATTACCATAGATTCGGCGACCTTGATGAATAAGGCCCTGGAAGTGATTGAAGCCCACTGGCTCTTTGACGTACCATATGACCGCATCGATGTGGTCATTCACCCGGAGAGCATTATTCATTCGATGGTGGAATTCGTAGATGGCTCGATTAAGATGCAGGCGAGTCTGCCAAGTATGCATCTGCCGATCATGCATGCGCTGGCTTATCCTGCCCGGCTCGATACGACGCCAACCGGCCTTATTCGGGAGCTGAGCTGGACGGATGTAGCCTGCCTGCGCTTTGAGAGCCTGGATAAAGACCTTTTTCCCTGCTTCCGTCTTGCGGTAGAAGCTGGCAGGCGGGGCGGAACGTATCCCTGTGCCCTGGTTGGGGCCGATGAGGAAGCGGTAGAGCTTTTCCTGGCCGGTCACATCGGGTATTTAAAGATAGCGGAACTGATTGAGACGGTGCTTGAGCGCCATCAATCGGTGGAGCAGCCCGACGTTGCGACCGCCCTGGAGGCGTGTTCCTGGGCGCGCAGAACGGTGCGAGAATTGTGCAGACATTGTGCGTAGCCCTTTGAGACTGGCTTACCTGGATTACTCGCGCTATGACATCTCTCATTATCAGAGAAGTAAAGGAATATTAAGGATGAACAACTGGTACTTACTCGCCGCCATCCCGGTTTTTGGCCTGCTGGTACTTGTGCATGAGTTTGGACACTTTATCACGGCGAAATGGGCCGGCATCCGGGTAGAAGAATTCGGCCTGGGCTTTCCGCCCGCGCTGGTCGGCTTTCGTAAGCGCGATGAGGGTGGTTGGGAGGTTCTCTGGTTTGGGCGAGGTCGCGATAGAGACGCTGCTGGAACGCAAACGCCCTTTGGCGGAACGAGCGGTGGGGCGAGTACTTTCGAGAAACCAGCTTCTAGCCATACCATTTACTCGATCAATCTGCTCCCTATTGGTGGCTTTGTGCGTATGCCGGGTGAAAATGGCGATGTCCATGACCCTGATGGCAATTACGATCCGCAGAGCTTCGCCGCTAAATCAGCGACCAAGCGCATCATTGTGCTGGTGGCCGGGGTCACGATGAATATTCTGCTGGCGATGGTGCTGTTCACCATTATCTACACCCTGGGCGATCCCGTTACCGATACCCGCTCGCTGATCGGCGAGGTAGTCCCCGGCTCCCCTGCGGAGGCGGCAGGCTTACGGGCCGCTGATATGATCATTGCTATTAATGGGCAGCCCGTCAGTCATTTTAGCGATGTGGTGACGCTGGTTAATCAGGAGGCCCAGGCCGATAATAATCAACATACAACTATGCCTGTGCATGTGATGATCCAGCGTCCCGGTCAGGCTGCACCTATCGCGGTGACGGTCAATGCGCTGGTAAATCCACCTACCGGCCAGGGGCATCTGGGGATCTCGGCCAACGTCGTTTTTGTTAGCTCGCCGGTCTGGCAGGCCCCATTCAAAGGTATTGTGCAGACGTATCAGGTCACATCCGACTTTATCGGCACTATTGGGCAGATGGTTGTAGGCGCGATCCATCCTCAGATTGTGGGACCGGTGGGGATCGTGCAGCTCACCGGAGAAACGGCGCAAAATGCGGTGTACCTGGGGTGGTGGACCGTGCTGAACCTGACCGCGATCCTGAGCCTGAACCTGGCGATTATTAACATATTGCCGTTCCCTGCTCTGGATGGCGGACGTATCGTCCTGGTGTTGATCGAAGTGCTGCGTGGTGGCAAGCGGCTGAAGCCGGAGCGCGAGGGCTTCATCAATTTTATTGGGATGGCTGTGTTACTCACTTTAATGGTGGTGATCACCATCCATGACATTTTTCATTAGGTTTCAATCCCTCAAGCGGGTTGTAGCTCCCCGATTCATCGTGGGAGCCTCAGCTCTGCCGCCTCCCTTTGAAGGGAAGTATACCATCACACTTGAGGATGTCAAGTGAAAATACATTAGATACTAAGTGGAGCAAATTTGGAGTATCAGGTGTTATGCGAAGGAAAACTCGACAGATTCATGTTGGTAATGTAGCAATTGGTGGAGATGCGCCAATCGCCGTGCAATCTATGACGACAACATACACGCGGGATGTGGAGAGCACGTTGGCGCAAATCTATCGGCTGGAAGATGTCGGTTGCGAAATTGTGCGCGTGGCTGTGCCAGAGATGGAAGATGCGGTCGTGCTGGGCGAAATTAAAAAGCGTATTCATATCCCGCTGGTTGCCGATATTCACTATAATCCCGCCCTGGCTCTGGAGGCGATCCGCCAGGGGATCGATAAAGTGCGCATCAATCCGGGCAATTTGCTCAACGGGCGTAAATCGTTGGAACAGATCGTCGTGGCGGCCAAAGAGCGTGGCATTGCTATGCGTATCGGCGTCAACTCGGGTTCAATTGATGCCCTGGATAAGCAGGCGCAGATGCAGCGTATCCAGGTGCGACTACGCGACGATGGCGTATTAGAGCGCACCGATCCCGCTGAAGCGCGGCGCAAAGAACGCGAGGCGCTTGCCGAGCGCATGGTAAATAAGGCCCTGGAGTATATTAGCTGGTGCGAGGAAATGGACTATCACGAAATAGCTGTCTCGCTCAAATCCTCAACCGTACTGACTGCGGTAGAAGCCTATCGCCGCTTCTCCCAGCGCTCGGACTATCCGTTGCACCTCGGTATTACCGAGGCGGGCACGCTGGTAACGGGCGCTGTCAAGTCGTCGGTTGGCCTGGGTTTGCTGCTAGCCGAAGGGATCGGCGATACCATTCGCGTCAGTCTGAGCGCCGAGCCGGAGGAAGAGATTCCGGTGGCCTATGAGATCTTGCGCTCGCTCGAATTGCGCAATCGCGGCGTCACTTTCGTCTCCTGCCCCTCCTGCGGACGCGTCGAGATCGATGTCATCGGCGTTGCCAACGAGGTTGAAAAGCGTCTTGCGAAGGTACAGACTCCTATTCACGTCGCCGTAATGGGCTGTGTCGTCAACGGCCCGGGCGAGTCGCGTGACGCCGACGTGGGTCTGGCGGGCGGCAAAGGCAAGGGCGTGATTTTCCGCAAAGGCGAAGTCATCAGAACGGTGCCGGAAGATCAGTTCCTCGATGCCGTCCTGAAAGAGGTTGCCAGCCTGTTGCCAGAGCGCGAGGCAAAAATCGTTTACCCGGAAGGTGGCATCAAGGAGACAGCAGGCTTCCATCGCACCCGTGACGAGGGAATGAATCTTCCCATGCTGAAGAAATAGGCTTTGCACACAATGGCGTTCGCCCTCGATGTTCGGCTTCGGCGTTCGACCTCGGTGCTCGGCTTCGTAGCGACCAGATTTATCGCGTCCGCTTTAGCGCCGACCTTCCTTTGCCAAAGCAATAGGCTTCGCATCCAGTGATTAAAAAAAAGAGAAGGTTCACGTCCTCTAGCATGACGTGTGAGAGCATATCATGCTAGAGGATATTTCATCTCGCCAGCCGTATCTTAGATCGTCGGTCGCGGCGAGAGAATCGTGAAGTTCGTCGAGAAGGTCGTGTACGGGACGGTCTGCAATTCAGCCGTGATCGTGGACGTTCCTGCAGCACAGGAGGGGGTGCCTACGACCACTGCGAACGCGTTGCCGTTGTTATCAAGCTGCACTACGGCCTCGGGGCCTATCGCTAAGATCGTTCCCGTTAGGCTAAACCATATAAGACTAAAAAAGCCAGCGCAACGGGCGAACAGCTCCTGCGACTGGAGGGTCACGAATCGCTCGGCCTGTACGGGCGAGAACTCGACCTGCACGACGGTGGCAACGCTAGAGAAGATGGCATCCTCAACTTCGCTCCTTGGGGAAGCAAATACACCATGTGGGGTGTTCTGCGGCGGCAGGATGGTAAAGGTAGTTGATGCCGTCGGGAAAGGCGGAGCATTCAGGCTGGCGAAAATCCTGGCGGTGGCTGCCGCGCAGGAAGGCCCACCAAAGACTACTGCCGTGGCGTTGCCGTCGTTATCGAGTGCTACTGTGAATTGCGCAAACGGACCAACGAGCGTTGTAGCGGCAGGCGAAAGCCAGAATAGATTACCCCGGCACTGGAAGAAGAGCTGCGATGCATCGATGGTCACGCTCTGCTGGCTGAAGATCGGTCGGCACTCGACTTGAATGATGTCGGCGACGCTCGACTCGTTCACGCCTTCGCCCGACTCGACTGTAGGTCCGTTCGAGTGAACGACGCACAGAGGCACCTGGGGTCGGTGCGGCTTCACTTTTGCGCCAGAGGCAGCTTGAGCCGGCATAACCCACGTTGCCAGGAGGAGAAGAGGAAGGCAGGCTACGATCAGCTTGCGAACAAAGTGAGTCATAGTATTTCCCTTTCTTTAAATAAGCAAATAAGTTTCCTCCAGAAGGAACTTCGCCGTCCTTGAATGGTTCACCTATCGCGCTACCCTTCTTTCTCCTGATCGCAGCAGGGTATCAGCAAACAATGAGAGTAGGGATAGATGAGTCTGAAACAAGGCTACTTCACATCAGCAACCTAGCATTAATATAGATGGGTCTACAATCGATAATGTTCTATCAACCGATGGAAGCAGATGATACTGTTAAAGAAGG
>Ga0070741_10002718_pt1 | contig 46373 bp, 47 predicted proteins | sample Coa_R1_4_FD_66440 | JGI IMG/M metagenome (GOLD analysis project Ga0070741, IMG submission 66440) | Surface soil microbial communities from Centralia Pennsylvania, which are recovering from an underground coalmine fire - Coalmine... | ecosystem: Environmental > Terrestrial > Soil > Unclassified ... | reverse complement strand
TCATGCCCGCTCTCTTCTCCGCCCGGCTACACTGCCCTCCGCCCGCGGGGGCGTAGTTCAGTTGGTTAGAACGCCGGCCTGTCACGCCGGAGGTCGCGGGTTCGAGTCCCGTCGCTCCCGTTACCAAACTGCCTGCGCCGCGTCATGTTCGGCTCGTCGTGGTGGGCTGTGAAGGTCAGGCTTCGCCGACGCGCGACGCCGAGCGAGGGCTTTCCGTTTACGCGTTCGTTTGGTGGGAACGCAGCTGCGGTGAGCGGGGACAGGCGCCTCCCGCGGCATGCGCGCTGTCTGATCGAAGAGGGCTGGACACAACACGCCGACGCGCGCGCGGCCGACGGCAGCGCAGTTCACCCCTGCGACCGCCGCGCGGTCTCTTGGTCGCTTCTGGGGGCCCTCGTCGCCGCGGTCGAGAACGTTGCGGCGAGCGAGGGGGAGCACGCCGCGATCGCCCAGCTCGCGTGCACCTGCAACGTGCTCGCAGGCCTTCTCGACACGGATTCGCTGGAAGAGTGGAACGATGCCCGCGAGCGCGTCCGCGATGACGTCGTCGCTGCCCTCGACCAGGCGGCGACCGACGTCCTCGGGCAACAAGACGACTTTCCGAGCTTCCCGCGGAACTGACTCCCGATCACTCTTGAGGTCAGAGCCCGGATTCGCGCTGGAGTGGCCGGGCACCCGAACGGACCGGCATCGCACGCCGGGCGACGCCGACCAAGCCCCCCAGGCGTCGCTAGCAACCGCCGGCCCACCATCCTGAGCGCGGCGCGCGATCGTTGCGGGAAAGTGCGGATTGCGATCGGTCCGGACGCGGACGCGGGCGCCGCTGCGCCGGGAAGAAGATGCTCGGCGTGACCACGCGCCGGATCACGGTTCTCGCCGTCCTCGCCGCGCTCTGCGTGACGGCCGTCGCCGCCACCCAGGCGACCGCCGCGCCGGCGTCCTCGCGCGCGACCCTCACCGGCATCCGCGACCGGGTCGACAGCTGGCTCGATGCAAACGGCTTCACGACGTTCAAGGTCGACGAGGTGATGGCGTTCACGAACAACGACTACGCCGCGGTCGCCGACAAGACGGGGAAGCCCGCCTTCGAGCTGCTTGTCGCCGCTGACGGAAGGTGGTTGATGGAAGAGCCCGCGAGCATGATGTGGAACACGAAGTACGGAATGCTCCCGCACGCGAGCGGCACCGTTCAACCGAGCTCAGGCCTCGGGATGATGTGGGGCACAGGCATGACGGGCAGCGGCAGGGGCGGCCCTCGCAGCTGGTCCAGCCGCGGCAGCGGCCCCGTCTCCAGCCTCGCCCAGGCGGTCACCGCCGCAAATCGCTGGCTCGCCAAGGCACACCCCGCCGAGAGCGCTGAAAGCGACGGCCGCGGTTACCCCGGCTACTACACCCTCGACACCGTCCGCAACGGCAAGACCTTCGGAATGCTCTCGATCAACCGCGTCAGCGGCGCCGTCTGGTACCACGGCTGGCACGGCCGCTTCCTCGCCGAGCAGCGATTCTCCGGCTGATGGCCGAAACGGTCACGATCACCGACAACCGGACGGGGCGCAGCTTCGAAGTCCCGATCGAAGACGGCGCGATCCGCGCGACCGCGCTCCGCCAGCTGAAGACGGGCGAGGACGACTTCGGCCTCCTGAGCTACGACCCGGCGTTCCTGAACACGGCTTCGACCCGCAGCGCGATCACGTTCCTCGACGGCGACCGAGGCATCCTCCGCTACCGCGGCTATCCGATCGAGCAGCTCGCCGAGCAGAGCACGTACCTCGAGACGGCGTACCTGCTCCTGAACGGCGAGCTTCCGACGCGGACCGAGCTCGACGAATGGACACGTGCGATAACGCATCACACGTTCGTGCACGAGAACTTCAAGCAGCTGATGCAGGCCTTCCGCTACGACGCTCATCCGATGGGGATGTTCATCAGTGCCGTCGCGGCGCTGTCGACCTTCTACCCGGAAGCCGGCCGCGTCCACGACCAGGAAGCGCGGCTGACGCAGATCCATCGGCTGATCGCAAAGGTGCCGACGATCGCCGCGTTCTCCTATCGCCACAACCGCGGCCTGCCGTACGTCTACCCGGAGAACGATCGCAGTTTCGTCTCCAACTTCCTCTCGATGATGTTCCGGATGGCCGAGCCGCGGTACGTCGCCCACCCGGCGCTCGAGCGGGCGCTCGAGGTGCTGTTCATCCTCCACGCCGACCACGAGCAGAACTGCTCGACCAACACGATCCGGTCTGCGGGCTCCAGCTTCGTCGATCCCTACTGCGCCCTCGCGGCTGCCGCGGCGGCGCTGTACGGGCCGCTCCACGGCGGTGCCAACGAAGCGGTGCTCAGGATGCTCGAGGGGATCGGGGACGTCAAGCGCGTGCCGGAGTTCATCGAGCGGGTGAAGGCAGGAGACGGGCGGCTGATGGGCTTCGGCCACCGCGTCTACAAGAACTACGACCCGCGCGCGAAGATCATCAAGCATGTCGCAGACGACGTGTTCGCGGTCACCGGACGCAATCCGCTGCTCGACATCGCGCTCGAGCTCGAGCGAATCGCGCTCGACGACGACTACTTTGTCAGCCGCAAGCTCTATCCGAACGTCGACTTCTACTCCGGGCTGATCTACCAGGCGCTGGGTCTGCCGGTTGAGATGTTCCCGGTGATGTTCGCGATCCCGCGCACCGTCGGCTGGCTCGCTCAGTGGTCGGAGCTGCTCGACGATCCCGAGCAGAAGATCGCGCGGCCGCGGCAGCTCTACGTCGGCGCCGGGGAGCGCGACGTCGATCCGCTCGACGAACGGAGCAACGGCGCCGACACGAGCGCGAGGCCGAGGGCGGACCGAGCGGTGCCGGCCTAGTCGAGCTCGCGGAAGAGCTCGCGGCCGACGTCGAGAGAAACGTCCCGAAGGTGCGGCCCGCGAGGCTCGCCGTGACCCGAAGGCGGCGGCTACGTTAGGATCGGCGTCGCGGCATTCGGCAGCGTCCGGTCCTCAAGATCGACGGCTGCGGGACCGGACGCTGCTCCCGTCTTCTGAGTCATCTTGGTCGTTCGTGATCGTCGCGCTAAGCGAACCATGCCGCGCGTGAGGATCCGCGACATCGTTTGCATCGCTCAGCTGCGCACGAGCGTCAACAGCGCACGGTGAGTGGCGACGTCGAACTCGACGAGCAACACATCGAGTTCACGCGCACGTGCTGCCGACAAGAAGCGTCCGTATCCCCAGGACGATCCACGGTCGCTGACGACGATCGTGCCGGCGTGGGAGCCGTCGTCTGCGCGCGCCGAGAAGCGGTGCCCCGTCAGCTGCCCAGCAACCCCTGCCGGTATGCGAACCACGAGCGAGCTGCCGCGGCTGCGCGGTACCGCAACTTCGAGCCAGACCACAGTGCTGCCTCGACGTCCGTAACCGCAAACGCGGCGTTGGGCAGGTTTCGCAGCGCTTACGTGACGTAGTGCGGCGGCCGCGTCTTGGGGCGGCCGAATGCCTCTCAAACACCAGGCGCGGGCGAACGGATTTTCGAGCACGACGCTGATCCGCGTTGCGACGTTGAACGTGTAGCTGGTCATCCCGCGCAGCACGCACGCGTCGTGAAAAGCCGCGCGGTCGAGGACGCCGGTCGGGGACGACCGCAACGCGTCGACGAAGACGCGATCGCTCTTGCCGAGTTCCTTTAGGTGATCGAGAGGCGTCGAGGGTCGCACCCGGCCCTCCGCGTCGACGAGGAAGACGGGGACTGTCGCACAGAACGCTGCGATCACGGTCACCGGTGGAATTGATGGAGCTTGACGGCGTCCGTAGGCTCTGCAGATGCCGCCTCGGATCGTCGCGACGTCGAGCGGCGAAGCGACCGCGAGAATCTTGCACGTGAGCGTCCGGAGCCTGTTCTGGCTGCGCTCCGGCAGCCAGAACCAGTCCTCATCGAAGAACTCGGCGTGGCAGTGGCGAGTGAGCATCTCCCGCACCTCCGACGCCGACACCCTCGTCCCGGACGCAGCGGCCGCGTAGACGAGCTGACGCAGGCTCGCGACACCAAACGACGACGCTAGGCGTGACGCGAGGCGGATGAGCCGCTGCGTATTGGCGCGCCTCGTGCGGTCGACGACGAACAGTCCGCCCGGGCGGCGCTCTACCTCGAGCTCGACGGTGCGACCGCACAGTCGTGCCGCGGCGAGCACGCTTGTTGGGTGAAACGGCAACGTCGAGAAACCGCGCCGCTGAAGAGAAGTCGCGGCTTCTTCCGCGGATATCGGCGCAGCCTCGGCAAGGAACGCGAGCGCCCGATCGAGCGCGGGCATGGAAACCGGGCGGGACGCCGCCCGCTCGAGGAGGCGAACGTGGAGCCGGCGAATTCGCGCCGGGCGGACGCGCGCCCCGTGCGACGCCGCGACGAGAGATGCCGGCGGCCTGCCGTCGAGGCCCGACCGGAGGACGGCGTCCAGGAGCTCACCCTCGAGGCCGCTCAGCGCCTGCACGTAGCTGCGCAGAGCCACGTCGAGCGGACTTGCGTCGATCCCCTCGATTCGCTCGCAAGCGCCGGGGAGCACCGAGACAAGCGCGAGCCGCGCCTCTCGCGCGGTCGCCAGGTCCGGCCTCGCTGCCTTCTCGAGGCACTCGGCGAGCGTCCCGCTGGCGCCGGGAAGGAGATCGCCGAATCGCGGGTCTTCGCCGCTGACGGGGCTGGCCCACGCGAGAGCGGGCGCCGCGCGCTCGAGCGTGACCGGGCCCTCGGAAGGATTCGCATCGTCGTGGGCACGATCGAGCGCCGCCTCGGCGGCGGCGGCGATCCGGTACACCGTCCTCGCCCCCACCGACCGCAGGGCAAGCAGATCGCCATAGGTTGCCTCCGACACAATCGCTCGATCGTCGGTCAGGCCGCACTCTCTGAGACGGCGACGGATCGGATCGCCCCAGTCGACGACGCACGCATCGAGGCCGGCAGGCCACGCGCGGTCGGCGATGCGGACATCGCGCACGTGCGCGCGGTGGCTGTCGAGCAGCCGGTTGAAGAAGAGCACGATCCGGCGGCGCAACACCGCCGAGCTCTTTTCGAGGAGGTCGGTTCGAAGTGCCTCGACCGTCGCTCCGTGCGCAAGGTCCGCGCCCTCACAGAGCCAAGGCGGCAGCGACTGCGAGGAGAGGGCTTGTCGCAGCGTCCGCGGAACAAGCGGCCGTTCTCGCGACCATGCGGCGCTGTCTCGCACCAGGTCGAGCTCGCCTGCGCCGGAGACGACGCGCGTCTCGTCGGCGAGGCGCACGCTCTTCGCCCGGACCTCGCCTCCTACCACGGAACGGTCGTCAGACTCTGCTACGGCGTCTCGCCGCCAGCTCGATCTCAGCGACAGGCGCGTCCCTGTACGACTCGTACGCCGCCAGCGCCTCGAGGTCGTGTCGACGGGAACCTGGGAAGAACCGGCTGAGGAATCCCTGCCAGTCCGTGCGTTCCTCGCCGACCCGCCAAAGGCTCTCCGGTGGTTGCTTGTGCCGGGCGGGCGGATAGCGCCGATCGAACGGGCCGTGTCTTCGTGAATGCTCGAGTGTCAAACGTGCCTCCCTTCGGGTCGGCGCCGAGGTGTCCGTGCCCTCCTCGTCGCGTCAACCATTGGAGGCGGCGGCGCGACGCCCTGGGCTCCGCCGACGCCGTGTGCGCAGGCGGAAGACGACGCCCGTCACGACTCCCAGCACCCAGCCGAGCACGGCGCTCGCAAGGATGACCCAGACGAGTGAGGCGTGCCCGCTCCCGACCGCCCAGCTCAACTTGACCTGGCGCGTGTTCGCGATCACGAGCGCGATCAGGACGACCAGGAGCGCCACGAGAGCGAACGCCCAGCCGTACAGCCGGGCGCGGTGGCCGTGTCTCCGGAGCCGTTCACTGCGCGGCTCGAAAGCCTCGATGTGCGACGACGTGTCCCGAGGTGGTGATTCGACTTGCATCTGTCCTCCGTTCCGTGGCGTTGTCGTCAGCTCGGATTCCGCGTGTAGGGGAGTGGTCATGGAGCGACCGGGGCCGGCGTCGACGCGACCGTCGCAGCGCTCGGCGGCGGTTCGTCGCCTCCCATGTCGAGTCGGAACGGTGGATACGAGTCCGTCATCAGCGCGGCGTAGGCCGCGACGCGAAAGGCCCAGCGGTTCATGCCGAGGACGAAGTCGTAGAGAGCGCGTGGGTAGCGACCCGTGAAGAGGAGCACGACGCCCGCGAACAGGACGAGCAGGCCCACCAGGCCTCCGGAGCTCCACATCCACTGGGTGCCGATTCCGGTCCAGGCCGCCCAGCCGCCACCGACGAAGACGGCGACCACCAGATAGTGGGGCAGCGCGAGCAGCCACCACTTCACCAGCACGAGTCCGCGTGAAAGCGACTCGGGATACTCGACTTCGAGCCGGGCGGGGTAGCCGGCGACATCCTCGAGCGTGAAGGGTGGATATGCGTCCGTGCCGAGCGCGCTATAGCTGTAGAAGCCGACTCGCCATGACCAGCGCAGCACGCCCACGTTGAACTCGAAGAGCTTTCGTGGGTAGCGCGCGGTGAAGAGGATCGCGAAGAACGCAATCACGCTCACGACGAAGAACGCGATCCAGAGGCAGAAGAGCACGATGAAGTGAGGGATCAGCAGCAGCCACTTGATCAGCCAAAGCCCGCGGCCGAGGCGAGCTGCGAGCTCGCCTGTGAGTTGCAGCGGATACTGCGATGCGACGGCTTCCATTACCGCACCTTCCCGTCGTCGATCAGACGGCGCGTCCGGGTTTCGCCCACGGCTGTGGGTGAGGCGTCGCGATTCCCGGTTCTCAGGTCGGGCACGTCGTTCGGCGGCATGGCTCGGCTCCTTACGGTTGCATCCGGATGGGCGTCAGCCCGTGGCCGACCAGGTGTTAGAGCCGGAAGAGTTTGCTCGCCGCAACGGTTAGGGCGAGACAAAGCCACCTTATCACCGATGGAGCGGCGAGAGGTGGCCGTCGAACCGCGTCGACGACGTCTCCTGTATCGGCTGTGGCGACAACAGGAGATGGCTCTCGACGACTGCCTCTGCGACCTCGATGAGCTTGCGGCCGTTGCGTTGGGAGTGGTCGCGCAGGAGCTGAAATGCAGCCTCGGCATTGACCGAATGCCGGCACATCAGAATCCCCTTCGCCTGCTCGATCGTCGCCCGCCGCCCGAAGGCTCCCTGAAGGTTCTGATATTCCGCAAATCGCTGAAGCGTGATGTCGATTGCACTCTGCAGCTCCTCTGGGCTGCCGTCGATGATGTACGCGAACACGCCTCGCTTCGCCGCCTCGTGGATGTACGCCGGATCGTTCGCATGTAGCAACGCGATCACCGGACACGATGCCTCTCGAACGATTTCGCCGATCAAGTCGAGCGCATGTTCGGAGGAGAGACCGAGACCCACGAGCGCCACGTCGGGCCGCTCCCTCGCGGTCGCGGAGCCGACCTCCTTCACGTAGATCTCACGCGCGATCACGTCATGACCAAGCCCGGTCACGACGTGGGCCAGCAGCTCCAGCCGCTCACGCTTCTCGTTCGCGATCAGCACCCGGAGGTGCCGGACGTCCGTCTCCACCGCCATTAGTTGCCGCTGCTCTCGACAGCCTGCACCAGCCTTGGCCCAAGCGACCGATCGTGCTCGCCGAAGTCGAGCGACGCGCCCGTCCGCGCTCCAAGATTCCCGGCGACGCGAGTGTGCGTCGAAGCAGACCGCACGAGGTACCTGCGGCGGCGGAAGCAGATCGTCGCGCACGGAAGCGGGCAGGCCTCGAGCCAGCGCTGCACGAGCAGCAACAGTCTTCCTTCCCACGCCTCCCCTAGAGGCGGCCACACTCTGATCACCCACGAACTTCCGGTTCCCACGAGCTCGTACGGAAACATCGACTCCGACAGCTCGACGAACGCAGAAGCGCAGGAGCGATCCGGTGCGACCACGTCCACCGTCACGGACTCCACTCCCCGAACTTCCGCCGCCCCAGCCGGCTCCGAGTGCGGAACAGCCGGCAAGCCGAAAACACCGTCGAACGCCGTCAGCTCTCTCATCAGCCTTCCCCTTCCCAAGCCGGAGATCCTGGTTCCGTCGCCGGCCAAAGCGGTTGCGGCCAGCCACATGCGGCTCCGACCTACGCTGTTGAGGAAGGACAGTCGCGGAACCGAGCTGTTCTGGTCCCGCGGACGACTCCGCGTCGCGGCGCTTGGGACGCGTCACTCGACAATAGCAGGCCCCACATGAGCCGACAATCCTGCTCCCCCGAAACTCTCCGTCTTTGCGACGGTCGGCGCGCGCTCCAATGGGCGCGCGCCGACCGTCCGCTGAGGCCCGGAGTCAGCCGAGCGGTTGGAAGGCGTGTTTGAGGTCGTAGTCGGCGACCTGGTGGCCGAGAAGAACACCGGCGACGACGGAGAAGCGGTAGTGGAGGCCGCCCCAGACGCGCGCGTTGATGATCTCGGTTCGCATGTCGTCCGAGGTAGCGAAGTGCTGTACGGCGTTGAGGTTCCCAGCCGGCCCGTTGGGATCGAAGCCGTGGATGTCGAGATTGAGCTGACTGCTGCCAAGGAAGGCGCTGAAGACGTCGGCCATCGCGCCGGTCAGCGAGCCGTGCGCCGCCGGGTACTCGGGATGATTGGGCGTCGTTAGAAGCGGTCGCCAACCCGGCTGCTCCGCGGTTGCGGGGTTCCCGTCGTCGTAGCCGGTCGCAGGGCCGTAGCCGTCCGCTGAGACTGCGGTCGGATCGATCGCGGTGACTGGTCGCCAGAACAGGTAGTGGTACTTCGCACGCATGACCGAGATCCCCGCATCGGCAGCGATCACGTTGACCATCGCAGCCAGGCGCGCCGTCTGAGGCAGGCCAAGCTGACGCGCGTCGGTGATGTCGCGGACGACGCGGTTGTACTGACGGATCACGTTCGCCGTCTCGAACTGAGCGACGTTCGTCTGCGCAGCCGTACGCACGCTGCTGTTCGCTCCGCCGTACGTCTCGACCTCGTTGAACGCGGCCACCCACTCCGGGCTCGAAAGCGACGGCGGCGGGGCCGGCAGAAATTGCTGCGCACTCTTCAGGATGAACGGGCGCACGCCTCCGACCCATGGCGTCTGCGCGGCCGCGAACGGCGGCGTTAGCCGCCAGACGCCCGGACCGGCCTTGAGCGTCGGAAAGATCGACGTGATCGCGATCGGCAGCGTCAGCGCGTCGAGGCTGCGCCCCCGGATCACCTGGTTCGCGGCGACTACGCCGATCCTCATCCCTGCGTGCTTCGCCGCTCCGTCGGGAATCGCCGACAGCGCTGTGGCGTACAACGGATCGAGGCTCGTGTTCGCAGCCGGGAAGAAGTGCCTCAGCGTCCGGTAGGCGGCCTCGACGACAGCAGCATCAGGCGAGGCGTTTTTCGACACCCTGAATGCCGGTTCGAGCGGCTGATACCGACCCTCGATCGCGACGACGGCGTCGTAGACCGCCGTCGACTCATAGGCCATGTAGAGGTAGCCCTCGTTCTGGAATACACCGGAGCCGACCACCGTATCCTCGGCGATCTGGTCCCACTGCTCGACTGTGTTACCGGGCATCGAAGCGCCCGCGGCCTCACGCTCCGTCCCCGCCGCTGCGCAGATCAGCAGCGCAACGGCCGCGACGAACACGCGGAGGACCGTTGCAGGAGTCATCCCGCACCTGCCTGAACGGCGTCGGCGGATGTGGGCCGACGGTTCGGGAAGACACGAACGCTCATGGCCGCCGCTCCTCCGCGGCCGCCTCGGCCGGCGCGATCCCGTTCGGCGGAGCAGATGCTTCCGCCGCCGCGACCGTAACGGTCGTGACCGCTGGGCCCTTCGCGAGCCGTTCGATCAGTCTCGTGAAATAGCTCATGCTTCGTCCTCCTGTGCGATAGGTGAGAGGTGATCGCATTCGACCGGCGGAGAGGACGTCGCAACCGGCGTCATGGTTCGCCGCCGGCCGAAGGTCTCGAACAGCGCAACCGGTGCCGACCTGCTCTGCTCAGGAAGGACTTTGGCGGGACCGATTCTGCTTTGGCCCCACGCTCGCTCTGCTGCGCCAACCACGTTGAGACGCAGCCTCGAGAGGCTATCACGCAGCTGCACGAGATGTTCGACGATGTGCGAACGCGCGTTACAAACGCGAGCGTTAGCAAGGCCGACCGATCGGGCACTCAACGGGCGTGGTCGGCTACGTCATCTTCGCCATCGGCGCTCTGTTCGGAGGAGCGATGTTGGCGCTGTGGCTCCACCGTCACCTTGCAGCTCGTCGTTCTCGTGGCGGCCGCCGCTGGTGACGCGAGACGCCACCCTTCGGCACGCGAACCTGGCCGCCGAGTGCTGAAGCGTCCCTGACGCGGCCGTCCTTTTGCGTCGGCCCCACCCCGACGTTCTTCGTCTGCACAGTGCTACGGTGCCGCGTGCGGCGCCCGAGAACTGCGGCGCACGAATCTCTGCGGTCCACACGAGCCGGGCCGACTAATCCTCCCTCAACAGCGCGGGTTGGAGACCAAGAACGCGCCGACCACACGCCGTGCTCGGCGGCAAACCACTCCCGGTGAGGACGGTCGTGGGCACGCAGCCGTACGAAAGCCAGATCGACCCGCCCGACGCCGCCGCGCCGCGGTTACGCGGAGTCGCGCACCTCGTCGCGTTCGTCGCGGCCGCGCCGGTCGGCATCCTCCTTGTCGCCCATGCCCGCGGCGGGCCCGCACACGTCGGCGCCGCAACGTTCGCGGCGAACGCCACGGTGATGCTCGGGGTCAGCAGCCTGTTCCATCGCCGTGCGTGGTCGCCGAAGCACAAGCGCTGGCTCGCCGCCGTCGACCACGCGATGATCTACGCGCTGATCGCGGGCACATACACGCCGTTCGCGCTGCTCGTGCTCGACCACGGTTGGCGATTGCCGATCCTGGCGATTGTGTGGGGAGGTGCGTTCGTCGCCGCTGCGGGGAAGCTCCTCCGCCCCGATGCGCCACGCTCGGTTTCCGCAGCCACGTGCGTCGCTCTGGGCTGGATATCGGTGCTCGTGCTTCCCCAAATCGTCGGTCGCATCGGGCTGGGGCCGACGGCGCTGCTCGCTGCCGGCGGGATCGCGTACACCGTCGGCGCAGTGGTCTACGCGAGGCGGAAGCCCGACCCCTTCCCCCGAGTGTTCGGTTACCACGAGCTCTTCCATGCCCTCACCGTGGTCGCTCTCGCCTGCCAGTACGCGACGATCGCGTTCTTCGTTCTCCCCCGCGCATGAACCTGACCGCCCATACGCGAGCAGCCGCCGTCCTCGCGCGAACGCTCGAGCTGCCGTGGAGACCGGGATCGGTCGGCGAGAGCGCACGCGTCGAACAGGGTGCGCTCGGCGGGCGGCCCGCAGCGATCGTGCGCCCGCGGACACCGCCGCCCTGGCCGACGGTGCTGTTCGTAAACGGAGCAACCCCGGACGGCCGGGCTCATCCGGGCGTGCTCCGATTCGCGGGCTCGCTCGCGCGGTCGGGCTACGCCGTCTACGTCCCCGATCTCCCCGGCATCGCAAGCGGCGAGCTTTCCCCGCAGACGCTCGAAGCCGGCGTCGAGTGCGCGATCGAGGCAACCGACGATCCCGGGACGCGCGACGGCAGGGTCGGCCTCGTCGGCGTTTCGATCGGCGGAACGCTCGCGCTTCTCGTCGCCGCCACACCCGAGCTCGCGCGGAGGATTTCCGTCGTTGCCGCAGTCGCGCCGTACACGGACCTCGAGCGGGTGATGATGCTGGCCACGACGGGTGTCTATCCCGGCGCCGACGGCAATGAGGCCTACGCCGTGCCGCCGTCGCTGCCGCTCGGCCTCGCCCGCTCACTGCTCGCGGCACTGACGCAAACGGCGGACGTGCGCGCGCTCCGATCCATGGTTGCGCGTCTCGATCCCACCGCTTCCGACCCTCTCCGGCCGCTTCGCGAGTCGCCGTGCAGGTCGCTCGGAGACGCCGCAGCACGGACGCAGGCGCTGCTGCTCAACCGTGACCCGTCACGTTTTCCCGATCTTTACTCCGCGCTGCCTGCAGACCTGCTTCGCGAGGTGCGGTCGCTGTCGCCGCTGCGCTCTGCGAAGCGTCTCGCCGCACCCGTCGAGATCGCCACCGCCCCGCGCGACAAGTACTTCCCGCTTGCGGAGTCGCTCGCTCTCCAACGCGCGACTGCGAACGTCCGCATCACGGTCACGGCTGCGCTCTCGCACGCGACGCCGCGGATGAGCATGAGGGACGTTCGCGCTCTCTTGCAGCTCCACGGCTTCTTTGCGCGCTCGCTCGCCGCCGCCGCGCCGTCGCGCCTCGGCGCGGCCGCTCATCGCGACGTCGCCCCGGGCGCATGACACGTCGCGAAGTGCAACACTCGCGCTGAGGGGTCTTGCTTCAAATGAAAGTGGGTCGCAATGGCCGTCGGCATCCGAATCAAGCTCGCGGGAATCACCCAGGAGCAGTTCGACCATGTACATGACCAGGTCAACCCCGGCCGGACGCCGCCGAAGGGGCTGCTCTTTCATGCCTCCGGACCGATCGACGGCGGCTGGGGAATCATCGACTTCTGGGAGTCACGCGTTGACTTCGACGCCTTCGCGCCACGGATAGCGGGAGGAATGGCTGCGGCGGGGACAGAGCCGCAAGGTCCGCCGGACATCAAGGAGTTCCCCGTGCACGAGATGATCGGCGCTTAGCGCCCGCAGTCGTACGCGCTCCTCGGCAGGACTGCGTTGGGCCGGGCCGTGCGGCCCGGCCCACGCGCGGCTTACATCCCCATCCGGATCTGGCCGCGGATCTCGCCGCCCGGGTTCTTCGCCGTGTGCACGTTCACGTACGTTCCGCCCGACTTCAGCTGAGTGAGTTGTGCGCTCGTCAGCGTTGCCGTGCCTGACTGGCCCGACGTGCAGGGGCCGCAGAGCGGCACGAGCACCGCGCCGGCGACACCCTTCTTACCCGCGTGGATGTGCGCAGCGGTCGCCGCGCCGGTGAGATGACTGAACGTCAACTTCCACGCGATCTTCGTGCCGGTCACCGTCGCAGTGAACTTGCCGGAGGCCCCGGCCATCGGTCCCTTCGGGTGCGGCGTCTCCTGACCCGCGTTCAGCGTGGCGGTGAACTCCATCTTCGTGGCGTGCGTGCTGCCGGCCGCCGCGCCCGTCAATGCGAGTGCGGCCGCCGCGAGCGCCACCAGCGGTACGGTCTTCTTGCTCACGAGCCCTCCTTGTCTCGAAAGACTGCTCTCTCGAGAGGAGATTCGCACGGGGACGCCGTTCGGTTCACGTCAAGGCACGCGTCACGGCCGCACGAGAGGAGGCGGACTCGCGGGCGGCGGTAGCGGCCTCTCGTTGAATGCGAGCGTGCTATGGCGCAGCGTCTTGCTTCGTCGTCGGAGTGGTCTCGCCAAGGCGTTCCTTTTCGACCATCAACGTCTTGTCGCTGCTCTCTTTCGTCGTCAAAGGGCCGGTGGGAGGCCGCCGCTCCGGGCGCAAACGACTGAAGAACGCGCTCAAGAGGCTCATACCCGGGAGCCCAACTGCGACAGGAGACGGAAGCGTTTCGGGTGCACGAGCGTACGTGTTGCTCGAATCATCAGAAACCTCTCTCTTTCTGGCTTCGACGGCACCGGCAGGCCCGCCACGCGAACTCAGTCTCGTAGAGGAGTCGGAGAGGAAGAGTCGAGCCTCAACGGCTTCCACGCAGCCACCAGCCTGCGTGCCCTCACACTCTATCGCTTTCGAGATTCACCGTCGCGAGGCCGCGACTCACGCGCCGTCACGGACGGCGTCGACCGTGGCGCCTCCGACCAACTGTTCCGGAGTTCGTCGCGCCCGGCCGCCGCACACCTAGACGACTCCTGCGACGCCTTGCTCGGCTGCCTCCTCGAGCGCGTACGCGGTCGACTCGGCGAACGTCATCGCGCGGCCCTCATCCCAGGCTTCGGCGAACGCTTCCTCGCCGAGCGTTCCACGGATCCGGTCGATCTGCGGCGCGGCGTCGGGCCAGCCGACTTCCATCAGAGTGCCGCCGAAGGAGTCACGATGGCTGGACGCGAGCGCGTAGAGACGGGCAGCTCGCGCCGGGCGGCCGTCGTCGACCGCGAGCCTTGCCAGGACCTCGAGACTGGGCGCGAACCCCGGCCGGGGGCCGGAGTCGCGCCCGAGCGAGATGCTCTCCTCGAGCAGTTGCCGTGCGACGCCGCCGGCGCCTCGTTCCACGGCGACGAGTGCGACGTGGGCAAGGCTCTGCGCCATCCCCAAGCTGTCGGCCAAGGAGCGCAGGATGGCGAGGCTCTCCTCGAAGAGTGGACGTGCCCGCTCGTAATCCCCGCGCGCGAGCGCAATCCCGCCCAGGCAACGCAGCCAGTTGCCGATGCCGCGGATGTTGCCGACCTCACGTGCCCGCCGCACGCTCTCGTCGAGCATGCGCTCGGCTTCGTCGAGCTCCCCCAGGGCCGCGAGTGCAACGCCGGCGTTCGCGAGCAACATCGCCTGGGTCGAGAGATCACCAGAGCGTCGAGCGAGCTCGAGCCCCTCCACGGTCAGCGTGCGACCACGTTCTGCGTCGCCCTGCGCCAACGCCGACTGGCCCAGAACGGCGAGGATGTTCGCGACCTCTTGGTCAGTCCCGAGCTCCCGCAGCACGGGCAGGGACTCCTCGCCGAAGCGACGCAAAGCGTTGAGGTCACCTTGCATGTACGCGAGCGATGCGACCCGCGACTGCGCCATTGCGCGCGCCGCCCTCGACCCGGATCCTTGCGCGAGCAGCTGCTCCAGCGTTTCGCGCCCCTCCGCCTCGAACCCGCGCAGCTGCCAGTAGCGCCAGAGCGCTGCGCCTGATCGCAGGCCGACCTCCGTCTCGCCGGTCTCGATTGCCCAGCGGAGCGCAGCACGAATGTTGTCGCGATCCGCATCGAGCCGCTCGAGCCACCTCACCTGGTCCGGTCCGCGCAACGCCTGCTCGGCCTCCTCGGCGAGCTCGAGGTAGAAACGCGCGTGGCGCCCTCGGACGGTTTCGAGCTCCGCGCTCTCCGTCAACCGCTCGCGCGCGTACTCACGAATCGTCTCGAGCATGCCGAAGCGAGGTTCGCCGGCCGCACTGCGCTCGGTTCGGAGCAGGCTGTTGTTCAGGAGTGACTCGACCAGGTCGGCGACGTCGGGCGACGGGGCGTCGCCGACGGCCTCTGCGCCGTCGAGTGAAAACCCGCCGACGAAGATGCCGAGGCTCGTGAAGAGCTCCCGCTCGCCGGCGGAGAGGAGCGCGTAGCTCCAGGCGATCGCCGCGCTCAGCGTGCGGTGCCGCTCGGGCAGCGCCGCTCCCGGCTGCGCCTTCAGGACCGCGAGGCTTCGGTCGACTCGATCGAGGATTGCGTCGACGGGAAGCACCTTGACCCGTGCCGCTGCGAGCTCGAGTGCAAGGGGAAGCCCGTCAAGACGCTTGCAGAGCTCGGCGACAGCTGCAGCGTTCGCGGCGGACAGCTCGAACTCGGGCCTTGCGCCACGCGCCCGATCGACGAACAACCTGACCGCCTCGATTCGTCGGAGGCGTTCGACGTCGAGGACGCTCGCGTCGGGAAGACCGAGTGCGGGAACGTCTCGGATGCGTTCTTCGCCGAGCTCGAGCGGTGCACGAGTCGTCACGAGGATCTTCAATTGCGGCGCACCGGCCAGCAGCTCGGTGACGACCGGCGTCGCCGCCAGCAGCTGCTCGAAGTTGTCGAGCACCAGCAGCATGCGCCGTCGCTGCAGGTAGGCAACGACCATTTCGGTCGGCCCCCGTCCTTGCCGCTCGCTCACGGCGAAGACGTCGGCGATCGTGCTCGCGACCATCTCCGGATCGCTGATCGGCCCGAGCTCCACGAACACGATCCCGTCCGGAAACTCGGCCTCCAACCCGACAGCCGCTTCGACCGCGAGGCGTGTCTTGCCCGTCCCCGCCGCGCCGGTGAGCGTCAGCAGGCGGACGTCGGGGCTTGCGAGCAGGCGCCTGATCTCGGGCAGCTCTCGATGACGACCGACGAACGAGGTCGACTGATGTGGCAACCCCGCCGCGGGCTGCGCCTGTCGCGGCTCGCCAGGCTGTCGCGAGGTGAGATCGAGGTCTGGATCCTGACGCAGGATCTCGCCTTCGAGACGGCGCAGCGCAGGGCCCGGTTCGATGCCCATCTCGGCAACCAGGGTCCGGCGTGCCTGTCGGTAGACCTCGAGCGCCTCGGCTTGCCTGTTCGAGCGATAGAGAGCGAGCATGAGCTGCGCGTGGAAGCGCTCCTGGAGCGGATGCTCGGCAGTCAGGAGCTCGAGCTCGCCGACGAGCTCCGCCGCCAGGCCGAGCGCGAGGTCCGCTTCGATGCGGTCCTGTAGCGCGCGGAGATGGAGCTCACTGAGCCGGCGGATCTCGAGCTGGGCCCACGGCTCGTACGCAAAGTCGACGAGCGGCGCGCCGCGCCACAGCGCCAGGGCCTGTCTCAGCCGCGCCGCAGCCGCCGCAGGATCCGCGCCCGCGGCTGCGCTCACGAGATGCTCGAACCGGTGCAGGTCGAGCTCTCCGGGCCCGACGCCGAGTCTGTAGCCGCTCGGCCCGGTCGCGATCGCCTCTTCGCCGAGCAGCCGGCGCAGTTGTGAGACGTACGCCTGCAGAACCTTCGTCGCCGTAGCCGGTGGCCGGCCGGCCCAGAGATCGTCGATCAGGCGTCCACTCGAAAGCGGCTTGTTCGCATCGAGAAGAAGCATCGCGAGGAGCGCACGCGGTTTCGCCGCGTTGAGGGGGACCGCGCGGCCTTCGACAACGAGCTCGAACGGGCCGAGGATGCGGAACTCCATGACGCGCTTCGAGTCGTAGCACGCCGCTGAGGCCGTTGCGAAGCGCTGCACCCGCGCTCTACCTCGTTTCGACCGCCTGCGCTGACGCTGCAGCCATGAGAACGGGCGCACGGACGCACGTCCTTCGGCCTCGGCCGGTGCTGTTCTTCGCCTGCATCGCGGCCGCCACGTTGTTCGTTTGTGACGTCGGCCTGCCGATCACGATCGCCGGCTCCTCGGTGACGCAGACGCAAGAGCTGCCGACGCTCGGGGACAGCGGCACTCGCGATCGCACTGCCGACGCGGCGTATCCCGTATCGGCGAAGCCCTCACGGGCGGCGGTAACGGCGTTCTACCGGCGTGTGAAGCTGCGCACGACGAAGCTCATGGGCGAGCCTGCCCCGAAGTGGAAGATGTGCCCGCGATGCCGGCTCGCCTTCCACGGCCGAGACACGGTGCTCGAGAACCCGACCACCGGGCACACCCCTGGAGACTGGCAGCCGTAGGAGAAGCACGAAGCTCTAACGTCGACGCCGTCGCGGCGAGATCCGCCGGGCCGCGCTCTTCGCTACGCCAGCGAGTCTTCTGCGACCTGGTCGACGATCCACGCGTCGGCCGCCGCGACCTCGATGCCGCGGCAGAGCGCGACCTCCGCCGCGAGCAGCTTCCGGGCTTGCACGAAGAGTTGCCGGTCGCTCGGGGCGCTCGGTCGGCCGCTCGCGCCCGCCACACGGCGTTGCTCACGCTGGAGCTCGTCGCGAACGACTTCCGCCAACGCGGTCACCTCGCCGGCTACCACCTTCTCGCGCGCGGCACGGTAGCGCCTCGACCACGGCTCGACGGGCGGCGGCGCATCCGCGCGCAGGGTGCGCCGCACATCCTCGAGCTCGAGCTCGCTCGAAGGCGGTCGCAGCGCATCGAGCGCGCGCGAAAGCGGCAAGGTCACTCGCAACCCGCTCTCGAAGACGAGAGCGACCGTCTCCGGGAGCTCGCCCGCGCCGGGCCGGCGTGCCTCGACGCGCCCGATGCCATGAGACGCGTACACGACGAGGTCACCGACAGCGAGGGTCAACGCGGGAGACTGCTGCCCCAACGGTGGCGGGAGCAGATGCAGATGCGCTCGCTCTGCGCCGGCGGGTGTCGGCGGTGCCGTCAAAGCGAAGCGCTTTGTCCAGCGGGCGCGGACGGTGTTGCGGCGTCGGCGTCGGCGAGTTCGTGAGGGGGTGCGTCCTTGGCGGCTGCGCGTTCGGCGGCTACCAGCGCTTTCTTCGCGCGCTTGCGTTCGTTGCGCTCTCTCTTCGCCTGCTCGCGCGCCCGCTTCGCCGCCGTCTGAGGGTTCCTCGTGGCCATCTTGCCTCCCTTGGGGACGTGGGTTTGCCCGGCCGCCGAGTCCGTCGACCGGGCGGCCGGCCGTCATCCGTGTCTACACCGACGCGAGCGTGACGTTCTTCGCCTCGGGGCCTTTCGCGCCCTCGGCGGACTCGAACTGCACCTTCGCATTCTCGGCGAGAGACTTGTAGCCCTCGCCCGCGATCGCGCTGTGATGAACGAACAGGTCTTTACCGCCTTCGTCGGGGACGATGAAGCCGTACCCCCTGTCGGCGTTGAACCACTTCACGGTTCCAGATGCCATAGATGAAACACCTCCTCTGCTACTCGAGAACGGGCAGAAGAGGCGCAAGTGCGCATCCGACACACGCTCAGACAGTCTTCTGAGCGTAGCACCGTTTTCCGCGTCTTGGAACCCGGAGCACGCCGGCGCAACGCGCACCGGCCGCCTCAGGACGGAGCAGCGACTTGACAGCCGACCTCCTGCGCGGCCGCGCGCATCCGGTCGTCGTAGGTGACGACGCGGGCGAGGTCGCTGCCGAGCTCCCGGGCCGTCGCCAGATGGATCGCATCGAGCGTCCGAAGCTCCGCCGGCAGCAGAGCGGCGGCCGTGACGAGGATACGGTCGCTGACGCGGATCAGCTCGAGCCGCGCGAGCACCTCGTGCCCGCGCCGCACCGCCCGCTCGCCGAGCGGCAGCAGCGCCCGCCCGACCTCCGCGCGGGCGAGTGCGGTCGAGACGAGCGGTCGCCGCCGGCGCACGTAGCCGCGCAACGCGGCCGACTCCGGTTCGGCAACGACGAGCTTCACGATCGCCGACGAGTCGAGGTAGGTCGCGCGCTCGCCGCTCACCGGTCGTCGGCCCGCAGCCGCGCCAGCACGACCGAGGGCGGCTCGCGTCCGGGCTCGAGCGGCAACGGCGGCGGCAGCTCACCCTCATCGCCGGTCGCCGGGGTGACCTCGCCGGCGGCACGGAGCCGCTCGAGCGGACCTGCCTCCGGCACGGGCGTCAGCAGCGCCACCGGCCGGCCGTGGTCGGTCACCTCGACCGTCTCGCCGGCCTCCACCCGGCGCAAGAGCTCGCTCGCCCGCTGCCGCAACTCCCGCACCCCGACTCTCGCCATGCGCTACTTGTAGCACATCTCGGCGTGCCAGGATCGCACGCCCACCTGGCACATACGCTGAAGGACCCGTGAACGTGCCTGCGAAGCGCCGACCGTGACTATCCGCCTCGCCGCGGTGCAACCTCGCAGCCACTTCGCCGCCGACGAGGCGGAGAACCTCGACGACGCTCTCCGCTGGCTCGACCGCGCGCACGCGCACGGCGCCGATCTCGTCCTCTTTCCGGAGGGCTATCCGGGGCCGACGAACCCGGCAAACGACTACGACGCGCTGACGCCGCTCTCGCACAAGGCGCGCTCGCTCGGCCTGCACGTCGTGGCGGGCGGGCTCGAGGCGCGCGACGACGGCAGGCACCACGTCGTCCTGCACCTGATCGACGACACGGGCGCGGTCGCCGGCACATACCGGCGCACGAGCCCGGTCGGGCCGTACATCTACCGTGACATCGACGCCTGGAACTTCGACTATGCGGAGTCGGACGCCGAGCCGGTCGTGTTCGACACACGGCTCGGCCGGATCGGGTTGCTCGTCTGTAGCGAGGTCTACATCCCGGAGCTCGCGCGCGGCCTCGCTCTCGGGGGCGCCGACGTGATCCTGTGCCCTGCCGGGGGCGCGATCAACGAGCTGCTGGCGACGTGGCGCACGATCGTGTGGGCGCGCGCGATCGAGAACCTCGTCTACACCGCGGCCGTCCAGAACCTCTACGACGACGACGAGGAAGGGGTCGGCATCGTCGCGGCACCCGAGCGCGTGCTCGCAGAGTCCCCGCACGAGGGACTGCTCGTCGCGGATCTCGACCTCGAGCGGCTCGCGTTCCTGCGCGAGCGCGAGGAGCGCATCGAGCTCCCAAAGCCGTACTCGACCATTCCCGGCGTCGTCCGGTGGCGGCGCCCGAGCCTCTACGGCGGCCTCGTGTCGGAGCTCGAGTGACGCAGCCGCTGATCGACATCCACTCTCACCTATACCCGCGCTGGTATGTGGAGGCGCTCAAGCGACGGACGGAGCTTCCACGCATCGTCGGTGTCGAGGGCGCCGAGCGCTTCGTCATCTTCCCGGGCGAGAGCGGTCGCCCGATGGGCCCGGACTACTGGGACGTCGAGCGGAAGCTGCTCTTCATGGACCGCGTCGGCATCGACCAGACGCTCGTCTCCCTCGGCAACCCCTGGCTCGACCCGTTCGGCGCCGACGAGGCGCCGGAGCTCGCACGGGTCGCGAACGCCTACTTCAGCGGGCTCGAGGCGGAGACGCAGCGGCGGATCGTCGGGCTCGGCGTCCTGCCCCAGCACGACGTGGCGGCCGCGGCGCGCACGGTCGCCGAGGCGGCCGCGACGCGCGGACTCTACGGGCTCATCAACGGCTGCCGCATGTGCGGCCGCACGCTCGACGATCCGGCACTCGAGCCGATCTGGAACGCACTCGAGGAGACCCGGCTGCCGCTGCTCCTCCATCCGCACTACGTCGTCGGGCAGGACGCTCTCGACGGCTTCGGGCACGCCTTTCCGCTCGCGCTCGGGTTCCCGTTCGAGACGACGGTCGCGATCGCACGGCTCGTCTTCGCCGGCGTCCTCCGGCGCCACCCTCGACTGACGGTCGTCGCCGCGCACGGCGGCGGGACGCTCCCCTACCTCGCCGGACGTCTCGACGCCGGCTGGAGCTCGGACGCGAGCGTCCACGACCGCCTGCCCGAACCGCCGACGCAATCGCTCGGGAACCTGGTCCTCGACGCGCTCGTCTATCACCGCGGCGCGCTGCTCGCCGCATCCGCGCTCGTCGGCGTCGAGCGCATGGCCTTCGGCACCGACCATCCCTTCGCCGTCGCGGACCCCGAGATGAACCTGCGGGCGATCGACGAGACGTTCACCGGCAATGACCGCGAGGCGGTGCGCGCCGAGTCGGCGCGCCGGATCTTCTCCCTGCCGCGGCCGTGAAGCAGAGCATCTCCCTGATCACACTCGGCGTCTCCGACTACGAGAGCTCGAAGGCGTTCTATACCGCGCTCGGCTGGTCGCCGAGCCTCGAGATCGAGGAGACGGCGTTCTTTCAGGCGAACGGCGTCGTCCTCGTCCTCTGGGCGAGAGAGAAGCTCGCGGCAGACTCGGGCATCGACGACGACGGCGCGAGCTGGAGCGGGATCGCGCTCGCGCACAACGTCGGCTCGAGGGACGAGGTCGACGCCGTGATCGACCGCGCGCGCGCGTCGGGCGGCACGATCACGCGCGAGCCGAGCGAAACCTTCTACGGAGGCTACGCCGGCGTCTTTCGCGACCTCGACGGCCACGCCTGGGAGATCGCGCACAACCCCGGCTTCGGCCTCGCCCCCGACGGGAGCGTCCAGCTCACGTAGCCGGCCGGAGGGGCGGCCCGACGAACCGCAGTCCGAACTCGCCCACGACCTGCTGCAGCTTAGCGACGTCGGGAGGTTCGTTCGGCGGCAGCCCCTCGTCCTCGGCCGGCCGGCCCGCGGCGGCAAAGAACGCTTCGAAGCCGCCCGGGAAGCAGAAGGAGATGAGCCGCGCCGGCTCGTCGCCTTCGACGAGGAACGTGTGCGGGACGCCGCGCGGAAGGAACGTCACCGATCCGGGGCTCGCGCGGAAGGTCTCCTCGCCGCAGCGATCCCTCGAGCAGCACGAACGCCTCGTGCTCGCGGGAGTGCACGTGGAGCGGCGGCGACGAGCCCGCCGGCCCGATTCCCTCGACCGCACCGAACGCACCCCCCCGTCTGCTCGCCGCGGACGAGGATCGTCATCCGGTTGTTCGTGAACCAGTGGGCGTCGCCCCCGCTCGGCCCCGCGCTCACTGCGGCGAGGACGTCCGCCACTGCCATCTGTACCTGCTCGGCGTGCATGTCAGCCTCCTGAGATCTGGTGCCGCGATGGAAGCGCAAGAGGAGCCGCGTCGCCGGGAGCGGCAGCGGCGGCGGACGCGGCGGGCGTTGCTCGCCGCCGCGGACGAGATCTTCGCCGAGGGGCGCGTGCCGACCGTCGCCGACGTCGCCGAGCGCGCCGACGTCGCGCGCGCGACCGCGTACCGCTACTTCCCGACGCAGGAGGCGCTCCTGCTCGACTCGTCGTACCTCGGCGACAGCGACCAGCTTCGGTCGATCTCGTTGCTGACCGAGGAGATCGCCGACCCGCGCGAGCGCATCGCCGAGGCGGTGCGGCGCGGGGCCGAGTGGACACTGGGACGCGAGGCGAAGCTGCGTGCGGTGCTGCGGAACTCGCTCGATCCGCTCCAGGGCGTCCGGCGCCCGACGCGGCGACGCGGCTACATCCAAGACCTCCTCGCCCCCCTCGACCTCGCGCCTCCGCTGCAGGAGCGTCTCGCCGCGGCGCTCACGCTCCTCTTCGGAATCGACCCGATCGTCTCGCTCCGCGACAACGGCGACCTTCCGCCGGAGGAGATCCCCGACGCGCTCGCGTGGGTCGCGTACCGAATCGTCGACGCCGCCCTCGCCGAGGACGGAGCCGCCCAGGCTCCCTGACCGGCGCCCGGGCGGCTCGCCAACTCACAGTTGTCCGCCACCTGCAAGCTCCCGGCAAGGAATTCGTAAGCGATCTGTTTACGGTGACGCGGCCGGGGGGACGAAGACCATCCGTGCCGAAGAAGGCTCTCCTCGCGCTCGCCCTCCTCTACTTCTGGCGCACACCGCTGCGCGACACGCTCGTCGCGGAGATCGCGAGGCGGATCCGGAGCCGGAGCGACACGCCGGCCGGCGCCCTGTCGATGCGCTGACGACGGCTCGGCGAAGGATCCCGGCCGCAGTTCACCGAACTAAACCGCCGGGACATGTTGAACGGCCCACGTCTCTACGTTCTCGAGTCGGCGCGCCATCAGGCGCCGAAGCGCTTCGACGCCGTCCTCGTGTCGCTCATGCTGCTGAGCGCCGTCGTCGTCGCGCTGGCGGCGCTCGGCGTCGTCTGGATCGCCCAGGAGATCGTCTAGCGCGGTTCGCTACCGTTTCCGGCGCGTCCGGCCCCAGGAAAGGACGTCACGACCTCCGAGGGCCACCCGAGAACCGTCTTCCGTCGAGCGCTCGAGCGCGGGAACCTCACCGTCGCCGAACTCGAGGCGCGGTCTGTCGGCCGGCTCGACCTGCAGGAAGCGCTCGAGCTGACCGCGCTCGTGGCTCTGCGCGACCGTGAGCGCGGGCAGCGATACGCGGTGCGGTGGCTTCGGCGATGGCTCGACGAGACCGATCCGACGCTCGACGAGGTCGCCGTCGCGGCGGCTGCGCTGGCGGCACTCGGCGGTCGCGGCCACCACCCCTCGCTCGATCTTCTGCGCGCGGCGATCGCGCACGCGGCTGGGCCGGTTACTCGAGCGTGATCATCAGCGCCTTGTAGTCGCCGTGGTAGCTCGTCTCGATCGCCGCCACGAACCGTCTCGGGTTGTGCGGGTCGAACGCGATGCTGCCGGCGAGCGACGGGTGTCCGTGGTACTGCTTCGACAACGGCTGGCTGAGCGACGTCAACTGCTTCGGATCGCTGCCATCCGCATTCATCGTCCAGTACTCGAGCGACTCGTAGAACGCGCCGACGCTGCGCGCGAAGATGATGCGGCCGCTCTCGGGCATGGCGTACGCGAACTCGTTGTAGTTCGTGAAGTAACCGTGGTCGGACGCGTCGCGCGGCGACAGCCGGACCGGCAGGCCCGTCAGGTTCGCACGCATGGTCATGATCTGCAGGTCGCTCCACTTCGCACCGGCGAGCGCATCCGCAGCGAACAAGACGTGCGAGCCGTCGAGCGTGAACCCGTACGCCTCGATCAGTCCGCTCGATTTCAGCGTCTTCTCGTTCGCGAGGACCGGTGAGCCGCGCGTCCACCGGAGGTCGGCCACGTGCAACAGCCACGCCCCGAATGGGACCCCGAAGCGCCACTGCGTGCTCCACACGACGCGCTTGCCGGTGCGGTCGAAGCGCGCCCAGATCAGCGCATTGCCGGACTCGGAGCCACGTGTGAGCTGCCAGGCGCGGGACCCGTCCGGCGTCTGAAGCCACAGGTCGTTGAAGGCGCCGGCTCCAGGTGCGGCGAGCTCCTTGCCGCCCGGGATCGGGATGTGGTTCGCACGTTCGATCGTGGCGAGCGCGTACTTGCCGTCTCTCGTGACGTCTGAGATCCCGTGCTGCGTCCGTGCGGGGTAGACGCCGCCGCACGTCACGCACCGTGGGTGGCCGCCGTCCGGATCCGCCGCCCAGCCGCTGAAGACGCCGGTCGGGCCTTTCTGGTTGTAGTAGATGTGTCCGGCTGCCCACGCCATCGGCGCGGCGCCGTTCCGCCAAGCGGCGATCGTCGCGACGGCCGGCGCCTGGGCCGCGGAAGCGGGGGCGGCCGCCGCGAGCGCGCCCACGAGCACGAGCAGCCGCCTCACGCCGTCATGCCGGCATCAGGAAGGCGAACATCCGGTCTGCGTCGATTCTCGCGTAGACCGGCCCCGAGTCGAGGAAGCTCTCCCACTCCGATCCGTACCGGGGGACGTAGACGTCGAGCAGCGTCTGCCTGAAGCCGCTGTGCGCGTCGCTTCGCACGTCGATGGACACCGCCCTTCCATGAACGGTCACGGCGAACTCCTCGGCCGGAAGGTGGGTGGCTGTCACGTGCGGGCGCGAACGGATGTGACGGAAGCGAAGCGAGTCCGGGCTCGAGCCGAAATGGAACGCGCCCCGATAGAAGATGCCGTCGACAGGCCCGCCGAGCGGCCGCCCGTCGGCGGTGACCGTCGCGAGCACGAGGAGGCACATTCCGCCGAGCCTCGCGACGATTTGCTCCGCAGCGGCACGCCGCTCGGGCGTGTGGATGCGAAGCAGATGCTCCCCGCCACGTTCGTAGCTTCGATCGAGAAGCTCTTGCAGCTCGGCGATGTCGGCATTCGACTCATGCATGCGAACAGCGAAGCACGTCACTCGGGTGGCGTCGGCCTCCCTGAATACTCACCGCTTGCCTAGCCGATCGTCTAAAGCGGCGAGCGTCCGCTTGACGCGCGAATTCATCCGCCCGTAATCTCGCCTTAATCGTTCGCGAGCGCCGGGGTAGGGCGCGTTTCTCCCGACGTTCCGAAAGGTCTGCGGTGTTGAAGGGGAGGGGGAGCGGATGCAGCAGGCGCCACGGCGTCCCATTTGCGGCACCCATCTTTTGCGGGGACGCGCATGATGCACGCGGTCCTCCGGTGCTGCCTTCGGTTCCGGTTGCTCGTGGCCGCGGCCGCCATCGCCCTGCTCGCGATCGGCGGCAGCCAGCTCCGGAAGATGCCGGTGGAAGTGCTGCCGGACTTCACCCCGACGACGGTCGAGGTGCAGACCGAAGCGCTCGGATTGTCCGCTCCCGAGGTCGAGCAGCTGATCACCGTCCCGATCGAGCAGGACCTCCTGAACGGCGTCGCGTTCCTGAAGGACATCCGGTCACAGTCGCTACCCGGCATGTCACGCATCCTGATGGTGTTCCAGCCGGGGACGAGCATCTTCAAGGCGCGGCAGGTGGTGGCCGAGCGGCTGACGCAGACCGCAGCGCTGCCGCAGGTCTCGAAGCCGCCGCGCATGCTCCAGCCGCTCTCGTCGACGAACCGGGTGCTCCTCGTCGGCATGTCGTCGAAGAAGCTCTCGCTGCTCCAGCTCGGCGTGCTCGCGCGGTGGACGGTCGCGCCGCGGCTCGTCGGACTGCCCGGCGTCGCCAACGTGTCGGTCTGGGGGCAGGAGGACCGGCAGCTGCAGGTGCAGGTCGACCCCGCGCGGCTGCGCGCGCAGCACGTCGGCCTCGACCAGGTGGTCGAGTCGAGCGCAAACGCGCTCTGGGTCTCGCCGCTGACGTTCGTCGAGGCGTCGACCCCTGGTACCGGGGGTTTCGTCGAGACGGCGAATCAGCGTCTCGGCGTCCAGCACGAGCAGCCGATCACGACCGCAAAGGACCTCGCCGAGGTTCGCGTCGAGGGCACGAAGAAGCTCGTCCTCGGTGACGTCGCGAACGTCGTCGAGAACCACCAGCCGCTGATCGGCGACGCGGTGGTGAACGGGAAGCCGGGTCTGCTGCTCGTCGTCCAGCGGTTCCCCGGCACGAACCTCCTGCAGGTGACGAACACGGTCGAGCGCGCACTGAACCGGATGCAGCCGGGGCTCACGGGCGTCGACTTCGACACCGACGTCTACCGCCCCGCAACGTACGTCGAGTCCTCGATCGACAATCTCCGGCTCGCGCTGCTGATCGGCTTCGGCGTTCTCGCCGCCCTCCTCGTGGCGTTGTTCCTGCGCCTGCGAAGCGCCCTCGTCGCCCTCCTCGTCGTGCCGCTCTCGCTCGTCGCGGGGACGCTCGTGTTGTGGGCCTTCGGCGCGACGATGAACACGATCGTGCTCGCCGGTCTCGCTGCGGCGCTGGTGGTGGTGATCGACGACGCCGTCGTCGCAGCCGACAACGTCGCGAACCGCCTCCGGCGCCAGGCGCAGGACGGCGCGAAGCACCCGATCCACGAGACGGTCGGCGAAGCGATGGCCGAGGTGTGGCAGCCGCTCGTCTACGCGACCCTAATCGTCGGGCTCGCGCTCGTGCCGGTGTTCTTCCTCGACCGCCTTGCCGGCGCCTTCTTCCCACGTCTCGCCGCCGCATATCTCCTCGCGCTGGCGGCGTCGCTCGCAGTCGCGCTGACGGTGACGCCCGCCGTCGCCGCTCTGCTCCTGTCGCGCGGGAGGCTCGACACCGGCGCGCTGCCGCCGCTCGTCGGGCGGCTGCAGCAGCGGTACGCGTCGTCGCTCGCGCGCGTCGTGACGAGATCGACCGCCGCGTACGCCGCGGTCGGGGCGCTCGTCGTGCTCGCGGCGGCAACGGCGCCGTTCCTCGGCCAGTCGTTGATGCCGACGTTCAAGGAGAGCCAGCTCCTCGTCAACTGGCAGGGACCGCCGGGGACCTCACTCGAAGAGATGAACCGCATCACCGCCCGCGCAAGCCGCGAGATCGCCGCGATCCCCGGCGTGGGTGACGTCGGCGGCCACATCGGCCGCGCGGTGAGCGGCGACCAGATCGTGGACTCCAACACCGGCGAGCTCTGGGTGAGCATCGACAGCAGGGCGGACTACAACCGAACGGTGGCGGCGGTCAAGCGCGTCGTCGCCGGCTACCCCGGCCTCTTCCACGACGTCGAGACGTACACGCAGAGCCAGGTGAACGCGGCGTCACCTGCGCCGGGCAGCGACGTCGTCACCCGCATCTACGGCGAAGACCTGAAGACGCTCGGCGCGCAGGCACAGAAGGTGCGCGATGCGATCGCGGGCGTGAACGGGGTCTCGGCCGCGCACGTCCTCCTGCCTCCGGAGCAGCCGACGGTCGAGGTCAAGGTCGATCTCGCAAGGGCGGACAAGTACGGGATCAAGCCCGGCGACGTCCGCCGCGCGGCGACGACACTCCTGTCGGGGCTCGTCGTCGGCAGCCTCTTCGAGCAGGAGAAGGTCTTCGACGTCGTCGTCTGGGGGACGCCGCAGATCCGCAACAGCCTGACGAGCGTCCGCAACCTGCTGATCGAGACGCCGGAGGGCGGCTACGTGCGGCTCGGCGAGGTCGCGACCGTCAAGGTCGCGCCGAGCCCCGAGATCATCCAGCGGCAGGCCGTCTCCCGCTACGTCGACGTCGGCGCGAGCGTCAGCGGCCGCGACCGCGACGCCGTCGTGCGCGACATCCAGAACCGCCTGCAGGACCTCTCGTTCCCGATCGCCTACCACGCGGAGGTCCTGGCGGCAGACCGGCAGCCGACGTGGCGGCTCGTGTCCATCGCAATCGCGTCGCTCGTCGGGATGTTCCTGCTCCTCCAGGCGCTCTTCGGAAGCTGGCGGCTCGCGACGCTGACGCTCCTCTCGGTGCCGCTCGGCGCGATCGGCGCGCTCGCCGGCGTGCTCGTCGCCGGCGGCAACCTCTCGTTCGCGTCCTCCATCGGGCTCTTCGCCGCCTTTGCGTTCGCGCTCCGCTGCGGGGCCCTCCTCTTCACGCGGTGCCGCCGGCTCGAGCAGGAGGGCGAGGCGTTCGGCACCGCGCTCGTGCTGCGCGCGGCGGGCGAGCGCCTGCCGGCCGTCGTCACCACCGGCGCCGCCGCCGCCGCGTTCCTCGTGCCGGTGCTCGTGATGGGGACCAGGCCGGGGCTCGAGCTCATCCACCCGCTTGCGATCGTGGTCGCGGGCGGCCTCGTCACGTCGATTCCCTACACCCTGTTCGTGCTCCCGGTGCTGTACCTGCGCTTCGGCGCCGCGGCGGCGACCGCCCCCGCCGAGGAGGAGGAGCTCACCGCCGTGCTCGACGAGCTTGCGCAAGGCGCGGCAGGCGCGGGCTACGCGGGCGAGATGCCCGCCGGAGGCCTCGCGGTGACCGAGACACGAGCCCTACCACCGGAGGGTCGCTCATGACACGCGCCAAGCTGGCAGCACTCGTGCTCGTCGCAATCCCGTTCGTCGCCGCCGGCTGCGGCGGCGGGGGTGCGACCGAGGAATCCGCGAGCCCGGCAGTCGTCGAGCACGTGAAGGGGTCGACGCTCGAGCGCGTGCGGCTGACCGCCGAGGCGGCGAAGCGGATCGGGATCACCACCGCGTCCGTGCGAAGCGCCGGCAGCGGCCTCGTGATCCCGTACGACGCGCTCCTCTACGACGCCAACGGCAAGACCTGGACGTACACGAACCCTGCTCCGCTCGTCTTCCAGCGCCACAACGTCACGGTCATGCGGATCGAAGGCCGCTCGGTCCTCCTCCGGACCGGGCCGGCGGCGGGAACGCGCGTCGTCACAGAAGGCGCCACCGAGCTGTGGGGCGTCGAGTACGGCGGCATCAAGGAAGACTGACAGCGCGGTGCTCGTGAGGGGGCGTGCACGCACGTGATGCGCTGGATCGTCGGCTCGAGCCTGAAGTTCCGCTACCTCGTCGTGGCGGCGGGCGTGGCGCTGATGGTGTTCGGCGCGCAGCAGCTGCGCGGGATGCCCGTCGACGCGTTCCCCGAGTTCGCGCCTCCCCGCGTGGAGGTGCAGACGCTCTGCCTCGGACTGACGGCGCCGGAGGTGGAGCAGCTCGTCAGCACGCCGCTCGAGCAGTCGCTGAACGGGATCAAGGGCCTCGACGTCATCCGGTCGAAGTCGGTGCCGCAGCTCTCGTCGATCGAGCTGCTCTTCAAGCCCGGCACGAACCTGCTCCACGTGCGGCAGCTCGTGCAGGAACGGGTGACGGAGGTGACGCCGTCGCTCCCGACGTGGGCGGCCCCGCCGGTGATCATGCCGGCCGCGTCGACCACGGCACGCGTCATGAAGATCGGCGTCACAGCGAGCAACATGTCGATCCAGCAGCTCTCGACGCTCGCGTACTGGAAGATCAGAGCGCGTCTCCTTCGCGTCCCCGGCGTCGCGAACGTCCCGATCTGGGGCGAGCACCTGGAGCAGTACCTCGTCAACGTCGACCCGAAGAAGCTCCGCCGCCACGGAATCACGCTGGAACAGGCGATGGAGGCGACGTCGACGGCACTCGACGTCGGGCTGCTGCGCTACGCCGACGGCAACCGGATCGGCACCGGCGGGTACGTCGACACGCCGAACCAGCGACTCGTCGTCCAGCACGTGTTGCCGATCGTGACCCCGCACGACCTCGCCCAGGTGACGATCGCGCAGAGGCACGGAAAGCCGGTGCGGATCGCCGACGTGGCAACCGTCAACGACGGCACGATGCCGCTCGCCGGCGACGCAGTCGTGGACGGCGGGCCGGGCCTCCTGCTGATCGTCGAGAAGTACCCGTGGGGGAACACGCTCGACGTCACGCGGAACGTCGAGAAGGCGATCAAGGAGCTCCAGCCGGGGCTGCCGGGCGTGAAGTTCGACACGCACGTCTTCCGTGCCGCGAACTTCATCGACACGTCTATCCACAACCTCACGATCTCGTTGCTGATCGGCGCGCTGCTCGTCGTCCTCGTGCTCGGTTCGTTCCTCTTCGAATGGCGTACTGCGCTCATCAGCGTGATCTCGATCCCACTCTCGCTGGTCGCCGCGGGGCTCGTTTTGTATGTGCGCGGCCAAACAGTGAACGTGATGGTGCTCGCCGGGCTCGTGATCGCACTGGGCGTGGTCGTCGACGACGCGATCATCGGGATCGAGAACACATGGCGACGGCTGCGTCAGAACGCGGTCGAGGGGGACCGCAAGCCCAAGGCGCGCGTCGTCCTCGAGGCGTCGCTGGAAGTCCGCAGCCCGATCGTCTACGCGACGCTGATCATCGTCGCCGCACTCATCCCCGTCTTCCTGCTCCAGAGCCTGACGGGCACCTTCTTCCGCCCGCTCGTCTTCTCGTACGGGATGGCGGTGCTCGCATCGCTCGTGGTCGCCCTCACCATCACTCCGGCGCTCAGCTTGATCCTGCTGACGAACGCACCGCTCTATCGCCGCGACGCGCCGCTCGTCCGCGGGCTGAAGCGCGGATACGTCGCGCTCCTCTCGCGCGTCGTCCACCGCCCGCGCCGCGCGTACGTCGTCGTCGGGGTCGCGCTTGCAGCGGGAGCGGCAATCGTCCCGTTCCTCGGCGAGTCGCTGATCCCGCAGTTCAAGGAGCGCGACTTTCTCAGCCATATCATCACGAAGCCGGGAACGTCGCTCGCGGAGGAGCGACGTGTCGTCACCGCCGAGCAGCGCGCGGTCGCCTCGATCCCCGGCGTCAGCCACGTCGGGACCCACATCGGCCAGGCCTTCCTCGCGGACGAGGTCGCCGGTGTCAACTTCGGCGAGAACTGGATCGCGATGGACAAGTCCGCGGACTACGCCAAGACGAAGGCGGCGATCGACCGAACGGTCGCCGGCTATCCGGGCGTTTTCGCGAACGTCGAGACGTACCTGAACGAGAGGATCGACGAGGTGCTCGCGGGATCGAGCGAGCCGATCGACGTGCGTATCTTCGGCTCCGACCTCGAGCTGATCCGGCGAAAGGCGATGCAGGTGCGGAACGCGGTCGCGAAGCTGCACGGCGTCCACACCGCATTCGTCGAGCTGCAGGAGGGCGTGGCGCAGCTCGTCGTCAAGGTGAACTTGAAGGAGGCGCAGCGATACGGCCTGAAGCCGGGGGATGTGAGGCGCGCGGCCGCGACACTCGTCCAGAGCGAAGAGGTCGGTGACATCTTCCGCGGCGGCCGCGCATACGACGTCCACGTCTGGAGCACCCCCCAGACCCGCAACAGCATCCAGGCGATCACGCAGCTCCCGCTCGACACCCCGGGCGGCGGCCGCGTGCTCCTCGGACGGGTTGCGAGCGTGGAGATCAAGCCGCTGCCGAACGTGATCCACCACGAGGGCACGGCGCGGGTGATCGACGTGTTCGTCGGCGTCAACGGAGGCGACCTCGGCGGCGTTGCGGGCGAGGTGAAGGAGACGGTGGGCAAGATCAGCTTCCCGCTCGGGACGCACGCGGAGGTGCTCGGCGAGTACAAGGAGCGCCAGCAGGCGCAGAGGCAGCTCCTCCTCTATGGGATCGGCGCCGCACTCGCGGTGTTCCTGCTCCTCCAGGCGTCGTTCGGGAGCTTCCGGCTGGCGGCGCTGTCGTTCTTCACGCTGCCGATGGCACTCGTCGGCGGCGTGCTGGCCGCATGGATCGCCGGCGGGATCCTGTCGCTCGGCTCGCTCGTCGGCTTCTACACCGTCTTCGGGATCGCGGCGCGAAACGGCATCCTGATGATCAACCACTTCCAGCACCTCGAGCTCTGGGAGGGCGAGGAGTTCGGGCCTGGCCTCGTCCTACGGGGCGCGCAGGAGCGACTCTCGCCGATCCTGATGACGACGCTCGCGACGGGGCTCGCGCTGATGCCTCTCGCGGTCACGGGCAACGTGCCCGGGCACGAGATCGAGCATCCGCTCGCGGTCGTCGTCGTGGGCGGGCTCGTCACGTCCACGCTCCTGAACCTGTTCGTCCTCCCCTCGCTCTACCTCAGGTTCGGGAAGGGCAAGAAGACGGCGACGGTTCCGGCGATCGTCCCCGTTCCGGCGACGACGCTATGACACGTGCCGTCGCACCTTTCGTCGCGGTCGTCGCGGTCCTTGCGGTGCTCGCGCTCGGCGCCGGCGGCAGCGGCGGCGCCGCGGTTCCGCGGTTGAGCGCCGTCTCCGGCGTCGCGTTCGACGCGGCGAACTTCCCGCACGGGGCGGCGGTCGACAACAGGTGGCTGCCGCTCGTCCCCGGAATGGAGCTCGTCTACGAGGGCTCGTCCGTGGACGGAAAGAAGCGGCTCGTCTTCATCGTCACCGACCTCGTCAAGGTCGTCGGCGGCGTCCGGAACGTCGTCGTCTGGGACCGCGACTACACGAACGGAGAGCTCGTCGAGGCGGAGCTCGCGTTCTTCGCACAGGACCGGTTCGGCAACGTGTGGCACACGGGCGAGTACCCGGAGGAGTACGAGGGCGGGAAAGTCGTGAATGCGCCGGCGTGGATCGTCGGCGTCAAGGGCGCTCAGGCCGGATTCGAGATGAAGGCGGCGCCGCGTATCGGCGGCCCGACCTACGCGCAGGGCTACGCGCCGCCGCCCGTCGACTGGACAGACCACGCGCAGGTGTACAAGCTCGAGCAGCACGAATGCGTGCCGCTGACGTGCTACCGCCACGTGCTGGTCACGCGCGAGTACAACCCCGACGAGCCCGGGCTGTGGCAGCTGAAGTACTACGCACCCGGCGTCGGCAACATCCGCGTCGGCTGGATGGGCAAGGACCCCGACAAGGAGCAGGCGGCGCTCGTCAGGCTCGAGCGCCTCGGGCCCGCGGCGCTCGCGCACGCCCGCGCGGAGGCGCTGAAGCTCGAGGCGCGCGCATACGCGACGAAGCCCGCTGTCTACGGTGGAACGCCTCGCGCCGTGCGCCTCGTCCGCTGACGCGGTTTCGCCGCGGCACTGTGTTTCGAAGCTGTTAACGCCTCGACGCCGTCCTCACGAGTTGCGCCTACGATCGACGTGGGGTGCAGTGTCTCTCTCTTGTGCGACTCGGCGCGAGCGCCGCGTTGATCCGGTTGCTCGCGCTCGGGGCTTCCTGCTTCGCCGCGGGCGGCGTCGCCGCGCTTCCGGCGCGCGCGCAGTCGTCCGACTGCCGCCCCGTCGAGGCGGTCTTCTACGAGCAGAGCGACTGGGCGCGGCTTGCGAACGGCCTTGCCGCGAACCCGTCTCCGTGCACGAGCTACTACGTCACGATCCCGGCGCTCGCAGCCGACAAGACGCAGATGCGCCCCGCGGCGGCGGCTCAGGTTCGCGCGCACGGCTCGAACTTCCACGCGCTCGCAGAGGTCAACTACACAGCCTGGCAGCGGTGGGTGACGTCGACCGGCAACTCCTGGTACTCCGCAGGCGTCGAGGCGCGGCGCCGGATGGCGTCGGCCGGCTTCGACGTCGCGGGCGGCGACCGCTGGGTGGTGAACGAGTTTCCCTCGAGCGTGCGCGCCGGCAGCGGGACCGGGCGGCAGGACGTTCGCGACCTCGTGCGCGGGCTCTACGAGGGCGACGGCACCGTCACCCAGGCGAAGGGGATGGTGTTCGTCGTCGGCGTCGGCCAGAGCGGCCTCTCGTTCCCGCAGTACAAGGCGACGCTCGAGTCGTGGCTGCAGGACCAGAACTTCTGGGCGGACATGAGCTCCTACGTCAGCGACTTCTTCCAGGAGGTGTACGGAGACGTGCGCAACTACGCCGTCCCGGTGCAGGACGCGCCGACGCGCGCGACGGCGCTGAACGCGTACCTCCAGCACCTCGCCGCGCTCGCGCTCGCGCCCGGCGCGCCGGCGGCGGAAGCGGCGGCGCACAACTTCCTGTCGGCGTCGTACGGGCCGCTCGCGAACGCGTCGTGGGCGTGGGGCTCGGCGTACGGGTGGACGCAAGTGCCGGCCGACGTGATGGCCGACTACGTGTCTGCGCAGACGTACGCGATGCGACTCACGGGCAGCGCCCGGATCGGCTTCGCGTGGAACCCCTTGAACTCGATGGGCCTCTCGAGCGGCGACTTCACCGCTCAGGTCGCGGCCGTGCTCGCGCGCCTCGCCGGGTCGATCCACGAGACGGATCAGGGCGACGCAACCCAGGCATGCGCAGCGACCGGCTGCGCGGCGACCGTCGACGGGGCCGCGCTCGTCCCCGGTTGGACGACGTTCTCGCAGTGGACGCCGACGACGGCGACCTTCACGAGCGCGCCGGTGACGCTGACGCCGGGCACGCCGTCTCCGGCGATCTCGCTGCAGCTGCAGACCGGGGGCGTCAACACGACGCTGCCGGTTCCGTCGACGGTGACGATCACGTCGACCTCGCGCACGAGCGCCTTCGCAACCGACCCCGCGGGGCCCTGGCAACCGGCCCTCACGCTGACGGTTCAGCCTTTCACCGGCGCCGCCTCGTTCTACATGCAGGACACGGCCGGAGGGACGCCGACGCTCACGGCCAACCTCGGCGGCGCGCTGACGACGCAGGTCGAGACGATCGTGGCGCCGACGCCGGCACCCGCGCCCGCCCCGCCCCCGCCGCCGCCGGCGGCGCACGTCGCGTCGCTGACGCTCACGCCGCAGCAGGGGCGCATCCACGTCGGGCTGCAGGTCGTCGGCGCCGCCGGCGAGCCGCTCCAGGCGCGGGTCGTCCTCACCGTACTGCACGACGGCGCGACGATCGCGACCGCGAGCGGACCGACGGATCCGACGGGCACCCTCGGCGTCACCGCCCGGCCGCGGCTCGCGCTCGGCTGCTACACGGCGCGAATCACCGCACTCAGCGCGCAGGGGCACCTGTGGGACACATCGGTGCCTCCGGCGGGCTACTGCGTCCGCGCGCTGCCCGCGCACGTCACCACTGTCGCGTTCGGCCGGAAGCAGGGGCGGCTCCGCGTCGCCGTCCGCGCAACCGACGACAACGGTCGCGCCCTCCGCGCCCGCGTCCAGTTCGCGCTCGTGCGCGGCAGCTCGAAGGTCGCCTCCACGGTCGGGCAGGCCGACAGCGCGGGCTGGCTGGCGCTCGTCGCGCGCGCGAAGCCTCCGCTCCCCGGCTGCTACCGCGTGGTCGTGACGAGGGTCGTGGCGCCGCACTCTCGCTGGGACGGGATCTCGCCGCTCCGGCGCTACTGCATCCGGCGCTAGCAGCGCTCGTCCGATAGAACGCGACGGATGAAGATCGCGGTCGTCGGCGCCGGCGCGATGGGGTCGGTCTATGCGGGGATCCTCGGCGACGCGGGAAACGAGGTCTGGGCCGTCGACGTCTGGGCCGAGCACGTGGAGGCGATCCGCGAGAACGGGCTCCGGGTCGACGGCGCCAGCGGCGGCCGGACGGTGAAGGTCAATGCGACGACGGACGCGGCAGAGCCGGGCGTCTGCGACCTCGTCGTGATCGCGACGAAGGCGATGCACGTCGAAGCCGCAGCGGAGGCCGCTCGCTCGATCGTCGGACCCGAGACCGTCGTGCTTCCGATCCTGAACGGCCTCGGCGGCGCCGACCGGGTCGCACGCGTGCTCGGCGACGACCGCGTCGCGATCGGTGTCGTCGGCGGCTTCGGCGCATCCGTGGTCGGACCTGGGCACGTCCACCACAACGGCTGGGAGCTCGTTCGCCTCGGCGAGCGGCGCGGGCCGGCGACGCCGCGCATCCACCGGATCGCGAAGGCGTGGAGCGATGCAGGCTTCCGCGTGCAGGTGTACGACGACGTCGACCAGCTCGTCTGGGAGAAGCTGATCTGCAACGTGTGCTTCAGCGGCACGTGCGCCGTGCTCGAGCGTCCGATCCGCGCGGTCCTCGACGACCCCGCGGCATGGACTGTCGCCGCCGGCTGCGCGCGGGAGGCCTACGACGTCGCGCGCGCCCGCGGGATCGCACTCGGCTTCGACGATCCCGTCGCGTACGCGCGGGCGTTCGGCGAGGCGATCCCCGACGCGCGCCCGTCGATGCTGCTCGACGTCCTCGCGGGGCGGCCCTGCGAGATCGACGTGATCAACGGCGCGATCCCGCCGGCGGCGCGGGAGGTCGGCCTCTCGGCGCCCGTGAACGAGACGGTCAGCGCGCTCGTGAGAGCGAAGAGCCCGCTCTCTTGACCTCGCCGGTCGAGCCGGGCAGCGTCGGCGTCTGGATCGGCGCGTTCGCGGTCGCGCCCGCCGCCGAGGCCCGCCGCGCCGCGCGCGAGATCGAGCAGCTCGGGTACGACACGATCTGGTACCCGGAGGGCCTCGGCACGCGCGAGTCGTTCACGAACGCGGCGGTCCTCCTGTCCGCGACGCAGCGCATCCGAGTCGCCTCCGGGATCGCCAGCATCTGGGGCCGGGACGCGGTCACCGCAGCGAACGCGGCACGCGTGCTCGCGGACGCCTACGACGACCGCTTCCTGCTCGGGCTCGGCGTCAGCCACCCTCGGCAGGTGGACCCGCGTGGACACCGCTACGAGAAGCCGGTCGCGCGCATGTCCGCATTTCTCGACGCGATGGACGCCGATCCGTTCGTCAGCCCGGACGGGTCCCCGGCGGAGCGGCCGCCGGTGCCGCGCGTCATCGCGGCGCTTCGCCCGGCGATGCTCCGCCTCGCCGCCGCGAAGGCGAACGGCGCCCACACCTACCTCGTCCCCGTCGAGCACACCCGGCGCGCCCGCGGGCTGCTCGGCCGCGACGCGCTGCTGATTGCAGAGCAGAAGGTCGTTCTCGCCGCCGACCCGGTCGACGTGCGCGCGCGGGCACGCGACGCGATCGCGTGGTATCTCGACACCCCGAACTACGTCGAGAACCTGCGCTGGCTCGGCTTCACGGACGGCGACTTCACCGACGGCGGATCGGATGCGCTCGTCGACGCGCTCGTCGCCGCCGGTGGTGAAGACGACGTCGTGGCGCGCGTCCAGGCGCACATCGCCGCGGGCGCGACGCAGGTCGCGCTGCAGCCGCTCGAGGAGGACGATCCCTTCGGGCGCGAGACGCTGCGCCGGCTTGCCCCGCTCCTTCTGCGCTAACCGAAGACCTGCTCGAGCGTGTCGACCAGCGCGAGCCCGTGCGCCGCCTCGGCCTGCACGCGCGCGCCCGAGCGCGGATCGACGCGCACGAGCGCCGACACGTGAGCCGCGTACGCGGCGGCCTGAGTGCGCCCGCCCGCCGCGACCACCTTCGGCCGGAGGTGCGCCCACGTTCGTTCGAGCTCCTTCACCGCCGCCGTCACCTTGGCCGGCTCGCCTGCGAGCGAGCGGAACTGCACCTCGCGGTCGAGGTAGTCGAGCGCCTGGATCGCGGGCGGCACCGGAGAGGCGAAGTGGGCGTAGAGATCCGGCATGAGCGCCGACACCGCGTTCGACGCGAGCAGCACCTGCACGTACGTCCCGCCTCGTGCGACGGCCGCGACCCGGTCCGCGCGCTGCCGGAGCTCGGCGACGAGCGCCGCGGGAACGCCGTCCCGCCGCAGCGAGGACACCTGCCCGTTCGCCGTCGCCTTCAGCCTCTGCGCGATCGAGACGACGCTGCTCCGGTCGTGCGCGAGCGCCGCGTCGACGATGTCCTCGGCGTTCGACTCGGCAGCGGTGAGGGCGGCTGGAACGGGCTGCTTCGCCGCGAGCGCGGGCCCGGCGAGCACGAGCGCGAGCGCGGCCGCCGCGCACGCGGAGAGCGTCATTCGTACCGCAGCGCCGTGATCGGGTCGAGACGCGCAGCCCTGCGCGCCGGGTAGAAGCCGAAGAAGAGTCCGATCGCCAGCGCCACGGCGAACGCGAACAGCAGCGACGGCGCGCGCAGGAGCGTCTCCCAGCCCGCGACGGCGCTCACTCCTCGTGTCGCGCCCACACCCGCGAGAACGCCGGCCGCGCCGCCGAGCGTGCTCAGCACCGTCGCCTCGATCAGGAACTGCGCCTGCACCTTCCACGGGTCGGCACCGACGGATTTCCTGATCCCGATCTCGCGCGTGCGCTCGTGCACGGACACGAGCATCATGTTCATGATCCCGATCCCGCCGACGAGCAACGCGATCCCGCCGAGCGCGAACGTCAGCACGCGGAACGTCGTGGTCGCGCTCTGCGCCTCCTTCAGGATGCTCGCCTGGTCCTCGGTCGAGAAGTCGTCGGGATACGACGGCGGCAGCTGGTGGTTGCGGCGCAGGATCGTGCTCATGGCCTCCTGCGCGGGATCGATCTCCGACTCGTTCGTGACACGGACGTCGAGGTGCACGGTGTTCACGCCGCCGACGACGGAGCGGAGCATGACCGGCAGCGGGATGAAGATGCGGTTGTCGAGGTTCTCGTCGGCGAGCTTGCCCTTGCGGTCCTGCACCCCGATCACCTCGAGCTCGTTGTCGCCGATGCGGAGCGTCTTTCCGATCGGGTTCTCACCGTGGAAGAGGTGCCGGCTCGCCACCTGGCCGATGAACACGACGTCGCGGCCGAAGCTCTCGTCCGTCGGCGAGATCAGCCGTCCGAGCGCCGCGCGCTGGTTGTGGATGACCGCGTAGGAGGAGGTGACGCCCGCGAGCCACGTGTTCGTCTTGTGCCGGCCCGACGACACCGTGAGGCTCTCGATGTCCTGGTGCGGCGCAACGGCGCTGATCATCGGCAGCTTCGCGATGTCGCCGACGTCCTCCGGCGTGATCGTGCGGTCGGTCGCGCTCTGGATCGTCCCGACGCTGATGAACTCGCCGTCGGCGACGACGACGTTGGCGCCGAGCCTGCGGATGCTGTTCGAGATGTCGCGTTGTGCGCCGGCGCTCACGGCCGTGACGGCGATCAGCGACGCGACGCCGATCACGACGCCGAGCGCCGTCAGAAGCGCCCGGAACCAGTTCGCGCGAATCGCGCCGAGCGCGATGCGCCAGTACTCGTACCAGGCGGTCATCCGGCGACGCCGACGGCGACGCGGTGGTCGACGCGCTCGTCGCCCACGACCCGGCCGTCGGCGAGGCGGACGATCCGGTCTGCGCGCTCCGCCACCTCGAGCGAGTGCGTCACCATGACGATCGTCGCGCCCCCCGCACTCAGGCGGTCGAGGATCGCGAGGACGTCTTCCGCGCTTGCGGAGTCGAGGTTGCCCGTCGGCTCGTCCAGCAGCACGACGCTCGGCCGGACGACGAGCGCGCGCGCGACCGCCACCCGCTGCTGCTCGCCGCCCGACAGCTGGCTCGGCAGATGGTCGACGCGCGACTCGAGCCCGACCTCGGCGAGCGCGTCGAGTGCGCGCCGGCGGCGCTCGCCGCGCGAGACGCCGGCGTACACGAGCGGCAGCTCGACGTTCCGGAACGCCGTCGACCGCGGCAGCAGGTTGTAGGCCTGGAAGACGAACCCGATCTTCTGCCCGCGCACGTGTGCACGCCGCGTCTCGTCGAGGTTCGCCATCTCCTGGCCGTCGAGCCTGTACGACCCCGAGGTCGGGCGGTCGAGGCAGCCGAGGATCCCGAGCAGCGTCGTCTTGCCCGACCCCGAGCGCCCCATGATCGAGACGAACTCGCCTTCGAGGACGACCAGGTCGATCGACCGCAGCGCCTCGACCGTGAGGTCGCCGCTGCGATGAACCTTCGTGACGCCGGAGACCTCGATGACCGCGACGCCGGCGGAGCTCACTAATCGCCCTCCCCGCTGCTCGGCGCGATGACGAGGCGCTGGCCCTGCCGGATCCCGGACAGGATCTCGACGTTCTTGTTGTTGGAGAGACCGAGCTTCACCGGCTTCAGCGCAGTGCGGCCGGCTGCGTTCACGACCGTCACGACGTTCCGGTCCTCGTCGTCCTTCGTCACGGCTTCGAGCGGGACCTCGAGCACGTTCCTGCGCTCGGCGATGACGATCCGGACGCTCGCGTTCATACCGGGCTTGACGCCGGGGAGACGCTTGAGCGCGACCTCGACCGGGAAGGTGACGACGCCGCCGCCGCTGTCGCTGCCGGAGAGGGCGGCGAACAGCACCTTGCCGAGGAAGACCTTGCCGCCCAGCGCGTCGACGCTGATCCGCGCGGTCTGCCCGGGCTTGACGCGCGCCGCGTCGAACTCGCTGAGGTTCACCATCACTGCGAGGTCAGTGAGGTCGGAGACGGTCGCGATCGGCGTGTTTCCGTCGACGGGCGCGCCGACGCGCGTCAGCACCGAGGTGACGGTGCCGCCGTTCGTCGCGCGCACGATCAGCTGCTGCTGCGCCCGGTGCGCGACCGCGAGCTTCTCCTGCGCAGCCTGCACCTTCAGCTTCGCAAGCGCGACGTCGAACTGCGACGCCGGGGCCCGGCGCGCGAGCAGCGCGGCGAGGTCTCCCTTCGCCTTGGCGATGTCCGCCTTCGCGGCGGCCACGTCCGGCCGAAGCGGAGGCGCGAAGAGCTGCGCGAGCCGCGCCTTCGACGCCGCAACCGCCTTCTGCGCTGCGGTCAGCGCCACCGGGTTCGGGCCGGCGGTGAGCGTGCGGATGTCGGCGCGTGCCTTCGCCACGTCGAGCTTGGCCGCCTCGACGTCCGCCGGGTTCGGCCGCGCGCGCAACCGGTTCACCTTCCGCTGCGCCGCGTCGATCGCCTGGTCGGCGGCGGCGATCGCCTCCGGCGTCGGCGGCAGCGGCTTCTGGTTGAGGGCGGCGCGATCCGACAGGGCCTTCGCGAGCTCCGCCTGCGCGGCAACGACGTCGACCGAGTCCGGCGCGCCCTTCAACCGGTCGAGCTTCATCGAGTACAGGTCGACGTTCGCCTTGGCGGCGTCGATCGCCTGCGGCGACGCGTTCGGGTCGCTCTGGTTCTCGAGCGCGGAAAGGTCCGAGTACGCCTTCTTCAGATCGGCGACCGCCTGCTGGATCGCGATCGGGTCGGCCGGGTCGTACAGCCGGTCGACCTTCTTCTGCGCGGCGGCAACGGCCGCGTCGGCGGCGGCGATCGCCTCCGGCGTCGGGCCGGGCTGCGGTCGAAGCAGCGCCGCCTTGTCCGCGATCGCCTTCTTCAGGTCTGCCTCGGCGGCGCTGATGTCGGCGGGGTTCGCCGGCGCGAGCAGCCGCTGGAGCTTCACGAGGGCGACCTTCTCGGCCTCGCGGGCGAGCCGGAGCGCGGCCGCGCGCGCAGCGTCCGTGCCGCCGCGCAACGTCGCGAGGTTCGCCTCGGCCTGCTGGACGTCGGCGCGCGCGGCGGCGACATCGGCCGGCCGCGGCCGTGCGTGCAGGCGCGCGAGCTTCTGTTGCGCGGCGACGACCGCCATCCGCGCCGCGTCGATCTCCGCGGCCGTGGCCGGGAAGCCGCGCGCCGGATCCTGGGTGAGCCGCTGCTGGAGCTCCACCTCGGCCGTCTCGAGGTCGTTCTGCGCCGCCGCGGCTGCGGCCGCTGCGGCTCCGCCGTCGTCGAGCACCGCCACCACCTGGCCCGGCCTCACGGGCTGCCCCGCCGTGACGAGGAGCCGCGCGACGTGACCGGCGCCGCGGGCGAACACCGAGTCGCCGGGGGCGGACGACGAGGCGCCGGCGCTGCTGCCGCTGCCCGACGCCGAGGAGGAGCCGCTCGGGACGGAGATCTGGCCTGCCGTGTTCCGCTCGACGATCCGGCCGACGCCGCCGACCGAGACGACGAGGTCCGCGCGCGTGACCTTGAAGGACGGGAGCAGGGCCGTGCTCGAGGCCGACGCGTTCCCCTGCACGCGCCACACTGCGATCCCGACTCCGATCGCGGCGATCACGACCGCCCAGAGCAACGTGCGCCGCGGCGCACGACTCAGCATCTCCGCCATTTGACGCCCTCCTTCGTCTCCTACGGACGGTCGAGTATCGCCCTCGGGAGATGAAAGGACAATGAACGTCCGGACAGGGTCAAGCCGCCGGAACGGCCACCCACACGTCGGCGCCACCGTGCTCCCGGTTCGAGGCGTGGGCACTGCCGCCGTGCGCCTCGGCGATCGCCCTCACGATCGAGAGCCCGAGCCCCGCCCCGCCCTCGGTGCGGGCGTGGTCCGCCCGCGTGAACCGCTCGAACGCCTGGTCCAGGAACGCAGGCGGGAAGCCGCCGCCCTCGTCGCTCACGTGCAGCTCGACCGCACCGCTCGCGGGGGCGGCCGACAGCCGCACGGTGCCGGCGCCGTGCCGGAGAGCGTTGTCCACCAGGTTCCCGAGCGCCTGCTCGAGGCGCAGCCGGTCGCCCTCGACGCTGAGGCCGTTTGCCGTGTCGGCGACGAGCGCGCGCCCCGCTTCCTGCGCCCGCCACTCGAACCGGTGGACGACCGTGGCGAGGAGCTCGCGCGCCTCGACCGGCTCGAGCCGGAGCGGCAGCCCGCCGCGGTCCGAGCGCGCGATCAGCAGCAGGTCCTCCGCGAGCTGCACGAGCCTGTCGACCTCGACCGACGACCGCCGGACTGCCTCCCGGAGTTCCTGCGGCGATTCCGCGTGGCGAAGGGCGAGCTCGAGCTCCGTCCGGAGGAGCGCAAGCGGGGTGCGAAGCTCGTGCCCGGCGTCGGCGACGAACTCGCGCTCGCGCTCGAGCGCAGACTCGAGCCGCGCCAGCATCTCGTTCAGCGTCGCGCCGAGCCGCTCGAGCTCGTCGCCCGTCGGCGGCACCGGCAGCCGCTCGCCCGGCGTGTCGGCGGAGATCTCCTCGGCGCGGCGGCGCATCGACTCGACCGGCCGCAGCGAGAGCCCGGCGAGAAGGTACCCCGCCACCGTCGCGAGCACGAGCGCCGCAGGGCCGGCGATCAGCAGCTCGTTCCGCAGACTGGCGAGCGCCTCTGAGCGGTCCTGGCGCGTCGCGCCGACGGCGAGGATCAGGCGCCGCCCCCGCCGTTCGATCGGAGTCGCGAGCAGCCGCGACGGCTCGTCGAGACCGGGGACGGACTCGCGGTCCGCGAAGACCGTGCCGCGCCGGGCACGGGCGAGCTCGTCCGCGCTCAGCAGCCTCGCCCGGCCGAGCGGCGTCGTCGCATCGACGACGTGACCGTCGAGCGTGAGCAGCTGTGCGTAGCTCTCGCCGTTCTCGACGAAGTGGCCGCTCGCCTCGCGCGCGAGAGTCGCGCCCGGGCGCGAGATCAGCGCGGTGACGTCCTGCGCGCGCACGAGCAGGTTGTGGTCGAGCGCCGTCGTCAGATGGGAGTCGAGACGCGCGTACAGGAAGAAGCCGGTCGCCGCGAGGACGGCCGCCATCGCGATCGCGAACGCGGCCGCGATGCGGATGCGGATCGGGACGCGCGTCAAGCCGCGGTTTCGGCGCGGAGCCGGTACCCGGCGCCGCGCACCGTCTGCAGCGCGCTCCGGCCGAACGGCTCGTCGATCTTGTTCCGCAGATGGCGGACGTAGACGTCGACGATGTTCGACCGGTTCTCGTACGCGAAGTCCCACGCGTGCTCGAGCAGGTGCAGCCGTGACAGCACCTCGCCGGGCCGCCGCATGAACGTCTCGAGCAGCGCGAACTCCTTTGCGGACAGCGTGACCTCGTTGTTGCCCACCCAGACCTCTCGAGTCGCGGGGTCGAGGCGGAGGTCGCCGACCGTCAGCACCGTCGGCCGTTCGGGTTCGCCGCGGCGCGTCAGCGCCCGCAGCCGGGCGAGCAGCTCTGCGAACGCGAACGGCTTCACGAGGTAGTCGTCGGCGCCGGTGTCGAGGCCCGCGACGCGGTCCTCGACTGAGTCGCGCGCGGTCAACATCAGGACCGGCGCCCAGATCCCCTCCCCGCGAAGGCGGCGGCAGGTCTCGAACCCGCTCATCCCCGGCAGCATCACGTCGAGGATGATCGCGTCGTAGCCGTTCGCCCTCGCCATCCACAGGGCATCCTCGCCGCTCGAGGCGACGTCGGCCGCGAGCCCCTCCTTCACGAGCCCGCGCCGGACGAGGCTCGCCATCCGGAGCTCGTCCTCGACGATCAGGACACGCATCTGCCTGCCAGCCCTAGAGGCATCGCCGCGAAACCTTCCACGAGTGGGGTACGGGAGCATGAACGTGGCGCGTGAACATGAAAACACCATGAAAGGTGACCGCGCAAGCGTTCATCGTGCGTTCATCTTCGGCTCGTAGGGTCGCCGGCGTGAGCGCGGTCGTGGTCGCGGAGGGCGTCGGGAAGCGCTACGGCGAGCTGCTCGCCCTCGCCGACTTCACGATCAGCGTCGACGCCGGCGAGGTGCTCGGCGTGCTCGGCCCGAACGGCGCCGGCAAGACGACGGCGATTCGCGTGCTGACGACGATCCTGTCGCCGAGCTACGGCCGGTTCTCGATCGCGGGCATCCCGCACACGCGGCCACAGGAGATCCGGCGGCGGATCGGCGTCCTGCCGGAGAGCGCGGGGTACCCGGAGCGTCAGACGGGCGACGAGTACGTCCGCTACCACGCCCGGCTGCACGGCCACTCGCGCGCGAGCGCGGCCGCCGTCAGCCGGTCGCTCCTGCAGGAGGTCGGCCTCGGCGAGCGGAGCAGGTCGCTCGTCGCCACGTACAGCCGCGGCATGCGCCAGCGGCTCGGCATCGCCCGCGCGCTCGTGAACGAGCCGCGCGTCGTCGTCCTCGACGAGCCGACGCTCGGCCTCGACCCCGCCGGTCAGCGGCAGATCCTCGCGAACGTCAAGCGGATCGCGTCGGATCGCGGTGCCGCCGTCCTCCTCTGCACGCACCTGCTCGCAGAGGTCGAGGAGAACTGCAGCCGCGTGCTGATCCTCAACCACGGCCGTGTCGTCACCGAGGGCACGGTCGCGGACGTGACCCGCCGCGCCGCCGCACCGCGCAGCGGGCGGCTGCACGTGCCGCCGCAGCACGAGGACCGCGCGATCGCGGCCCTCACGAAGAACGACGTCGTGGAGGACGTGCAGCGAGACGGGCGGCCGGGCGCGCTGACAGTCGTCTTCGCCGGCCAGGAACCGTCGCTCAACGATGCGGCGAGGTCGCTCCTCGACGCCGACGTTCCGATCGTCTCGTTCGAGCTCGAAGGTGCGCGCCTGAGCGACGCGTTCCTCGCGATCACGGAGGCCGCGTAGTGGCCGCCGCCGCGTCTTCGGCGACGAAGGTGCATGCGGAGCAGGCGCAGACGCCGGGCTGGCTCGTGGTCGTCGAGCAGGAGCTGCGCGACCTCTGGATCGGCGGTCGCGGGCTCGCGCTGAGCGTCGCATTCAGCTTCCTGCTGAGCGTGATCGCGTACCTCGTGGCGACGAACCGCGCGCTCAACTTCCTCGAGCAGCGGGAGTCGGTCAACCTCACGTTGCAGGTCGCGATCGCCGTCGGCACGCTCCTCGCCCTGCTCGTCGCGGCCGACTCGGTCAGCGGCGAGCGCGAGCGCGGGACGCTCGAGGGACTGCTGCTCGCGCCGGTCTCGCGCCGACAACTCGCGATCGGCAAGCTGCTCGCGGCGTCGTCGATGTGGGCGGCGGCATTCGTGATCACGATCCCGTACGTGTGGTTCCTCGGGCGCGGCGTCGGGATCGTCGGCGACGCACTGTGGACCGGGATCGTCGTCGGCACGCTGCTGGCCGTCTTCCTGACGTCGCTCGGCCTCCTGATCAGCACGTTCACCGCGTCGAATCGGGTCAGCGTGTCGATCAGTTTCTTCCTCCTGCTCGCCCTGTTCGCGCCGACGCAGCTCCCGTCGAGCGCGCAGCAGGGGTGGGCCGGCGAGCTTCTCCTTCGGATCAACCCGTTGACCGCCGGCGAGCACTACGTCGGCAAGATCGTCACGAACGCGCACGGGTGGCGCGAGGACGCGTCGTGGCTGATCTCTCCCCTCGTCGCGGCGGCCGTCAGCACCGTGATCGTCGTCGCGCTGGCGGCTCCGCTCATCCGGCTGCGCGGAGGGACCTCGAAGTGACGCGGGCGCTCGCCGCCGCGCTCGCTGCCGCGGCGTTCCTCGCAGCGGGCGCGCAGGCGGCCGACCCGGTGACGGTCCGCGTCGACCGCGTCGAGGTCTCGACCCAGCTCGGACACAAGTTCCATTTCCGCTCCACGTTCCGCAACCTCGGCACGGCGCCGGTGAGCGGCCTGATCGCGCACCTGAACGTGCTCAGCCTGAAGCGCTCCGTCTACGTCGACCCGGAGGACTGGTCGTCGCACCGGACGAAGTTCCTGCCGCCGATCCCGGCGCGGGGATCGCTGACAGTGACCTGGCCGATGGAGGCCGTCAACCACGGGAGCTTCGACGTGTACGTGACGCTCGTCTCGCCGGATGCCGCCGGCCGCGCGCCGTCGATCGGGCCGGCCGTGCACATCGCGGTCGCGGATCGGAAGACGCTCGACTCGGGCGGGATCGTCCCGCTCGCGCTCGGGATCCCGGCATTGCTCGGCCTGCTGACGCTCGGGCTCAGGTACCGCCGCAGCCGCCGGCCCGGTTAGAA
>Ga0070741_10002715_pt1 | contig 46395 bp, 51 predicted proteins | sample Coa_R1_4_FD_66440 | JGI IMG/M metagenome (GOLD analysis project Ga0070741, IMG submission 66440) | Surface soil microbial communities from Centralia Pennsylvania, which are recovering from an underground coalmine fire - Coalmine... | ecosystem: Environmental > Terrestrial > Soil > Unclassified ... | reverse complement strand
GGGGTCTGTGGAGGTACTTTTGAACAGGTACATCCCGTCGCTCACGATAATCAGCGGCATAATACTTGGGCTCTTGGCCTCTCTTTCTGATATCTTGAACGTCTTTGGAAGCGGGACCGGTCTTTTGCTTATGGTCAACATCATGGTAAGCTACTACCAGACGCTGGTCAAGGAGCAGGTCGATGCTTACATGCCAGGTTTGGCGGCTCTACTTGGCAGAAAACAATAAACGCGCAATAATAGTTGGCATACCGGGTGTGGGCAAGACCACAGTCATCACCCGCGCGGCTGAGATGCTCAACCAGAAACGCAAGACAACAGTCGTCGTTTTTGGCACCATCATGTTTGAAGAAGCAAAAAAGATGGGCCTCAAGAGTCGCGACGAAATGCGCAGGATGCCAGTTGAGGACCAGAGGAGACTGCAGGAAATGGCCGCCCAGCGAATTGCCGAAATGAAGGATGACATCGTGCTGATCGACACACACCTTTTCATAAACACGGGCGAAGGGTACTATCCCGGGCTTCCGATGAGGCTGCTAAATATCATGAAGCCGACAAACATGGTCATGGTCGCCGCTGACGCGCAGGAAATAGCAGATCGCCGGAAAACCGACCAGACCCGCCAGCGCGACATCGCTTCTGCGGAAGACATCCAGAAAGAGCTTGACATTTCAAGGGTAATGGTTGCGTCGTGCTCGATACTGACAGGCGCCCCGTTTGCGATAATCATGAATAGCGACAGCAAGGTAGACGAAGCGGCAAGCAATATAGCAAAGATGCTGCTAGGAGATGAAAGGCAATGAATATCGACAATCTATTGATGCAGCTTTTCAGTCCGCAGTACACCACGCATCCGATATTCCCGGACCTGATAACCGCTGCAATCGTGGCCATGATAATATCAGTCGGCATGAACTTTGCGTTTGCGATGCTCCGCAAAAAGACCACGGACATTGAGAAGATGAACAGGGTTATGAAGGAGACAAACGAGTGGCGCAGGCAGTACACGGACGCCATCAAAAAGCAGGACAAGCCCAGAATTGAAGAACTGAAGAAAAAGCAGGCCTATGTCAACAAGATGGCTCTTGAAATGCAGCAACAGCAGATGCGCCCGATGTTCATTTACATGATACCATCGTTCCTCATCTGGATCTTTGTGTTCCCGACCATATTTGGCGGGACTGTGTCGCTTTCTCCAATTCAATTGCCATTCATATCATGTAGCGCAGAGAACGTGCATACCGATACACAACCAAAAACTGTCAATGGGACTGCGGCACCGCCTAATCCCGACGGCAGCGTTGCTCTTGCAGGACCTTGCAGGGTTCCAGGCCAAGTCTACCTGTGGGGGTGGTTCTTGTTGACCTCTTTTGCATTCAGCGGCATAATATCCAAAGTGACCAAGACCAGCATGCCGAGCATGACGTAAATGGCAAATAAATTCAGCATCGTGATTTCAGGCTGGCCCGCAGTAGGCAAGACAACAATAGCTGGCAAGCTGGCAGAAGAATTCGGGCTCACGACGTATAACGGGGGTGACATACTAAAGATTCTGGCGGCAGAAAAAGGCTACTCTACCAGCAGGGACGACTGGTGGGATACTGCCGAAGCCAAAAAATTCATGGGTGAGCGCAAGTCAGACCCCTCGTTTGACAAAAAGGTTGACAAAAAACTGGCTGAGATATTGAGAAAAGGCGGAGCCGTGATCACTAGTTACACGCTGCCCTGGCTGGTAAACGACAACTCTGTTATCAAGTTCTGGCTCAAGGGATCGCCGGAAAACCGCGCCAAGAGGATGGCCAACCGCGACGACATCGGCTTTGCGCAGGCCAAGAAAATAATCAAGCTGAGGGACGGGGAGAACCAGAGGATCTACCGCAGGCTGTATGGCTTCAAGTTCGGCGAGGACCTGGCAGTGTTTGACTATGTCCTCAACACAGACAGGCTGCCTCTTGCGTCGCTGATAGAGATATCCAAGTTAATAGTCTGGCGTCACATTGGTGAATAGTTCTGATGAAACTGCCCCAGCTGGATAACCTTGTCAAGGTTGATGACGACGTCACAAACGACAACTACGGGCACTACCCTGACAGGCGACCAATCGAGTCATTGATGTACTATGGCTTGATTCTTGTCGACAAGCCGGCCGGCCCAACCAGCCACGAAGTGGTGGCATGGGTAAAGAGGATACTTGAAATAGACAAGGCAGGGCACAGCGGCACACTTGATCCCGGGGCGACGGGCCTCCTGCCGATGGGCCTTGGCGAAGGCACTAAGGCGCTTTCAGTTTTGCTGCTCGGGCCTAAAGAATACTATGCCCTTGCCCGCCTGCACGCCCACGTTTCGACAGACAGGCTGCAGAAGGTCATGTCAGAGTTCACCGGCGAGCTCTACCAACGGCCGCCGCAGAGGTCGTCTGTGAAGAGAGTCACCCGCGTCAGGACGGTCTATGAATTTGACCACCTTGAAGATTATGACAGGCTAGTGCTCATGAGGATCCTCTGTCAGGCCGGAACCTACATCCGCAAGATAATCTACGACATCGGCGAGGTGCTCTCGCCGGGCGCAACCATGGTCGAGCTCCGAAGGACGCGGGTGAGCAACCTCTCAGAGCATGACGGCTTTGTGAGACTGCACGATTTGGCAGACGCGTACCAGCGCTACAAGGAGAGCAAGGACGACGAAAAGCTGCGCCGGCTGGTGCTTCCTATAGAGCGCTGCCTGGAGGGCATCAGGGCGGTCACTGTGCGCGACACGGCTGTCGACGCGCTGTGCCACGGGGCGCCGCTGGCGGTGCCCGGGGTGGTAGCGCTGCCAAAGGACCTGCGGGTTGGTGAGCTCGTGGGGATATACACGCTCAAGGGCGAGATAGTGGGGCTCGGGCAGGCTGGCATGACAAAGGAGGAGATCGAGCAGAACGCCCGGGGCATAGCGTTTGTCATGAAGCGGCTCATCATGAAGCCGGGCACTTATCCTAAAGCCTGGCGCACAAAGGGCGAGCAGGCAGCCAGTGTCAGGGTTCCCGTCGAGGTCGATCTTGACAGGCTAGAGAGCGAAACCGACGATTTTTAAAAAAATTGTTAGAGGGTCTCGCCGATCCCGGGCCGCTTGCGATCCAGCCGGGCAATGTTCTTTGCAAGGTTCTCCATCGTGCCGGGAATGTGGCACTTGCACCTGCAGTCGTCGCAGTCAACGTGGTTCCCTTCCTTGCACTTGTCAGACAGCCCTAGAGTACTCAAAAACGCCTTTGGTAGCTACGATCCTCAATTTTTAGCTTTGTCTTTAGCTTCCCGTGGAATAATATTTCCGCCACCTTGGAATAGCCGCGTGCTTACAATAACTGCTTTATTACATATTGCAACATATCCTGCATGGACCAAGGAGAGCCAGGACTTGACTACAACGACACCAACCTCAACCCGCTCACCTGTGATATCTGCAACAAGTCGTTTGACAGCCTAGACAAGCTGGGCGAGCACCAGAAAGTAGCGCACGACATGTAGATATAGCAAGCCGGCTACCGGTTGGCGATGCGCTCCTTTATCGCGGTGGACGTGGAATCGCGCGACCCTATCAGCAGGCTGCAAAATGAAATAGCGTCGGCCGCGAGATGGAAGCCAAGGGGCGTCAGGCCGGTCGAGCAGCAAAACTTCCATTTTACCCTTATTTTTCTCGGCGAGATAACCGACATCGATGCCGGCAGGATCAAAGAAAAAATGCAGGAAGTAAAATTCGAGCCGTTCACGCTGATCTATCAAAAAGTGGGCGCGTTCCCAAGGCCGGACGCGGCAAAAATAATCTGGATAGGCGTTGATGCAGCCGGCGGCCAAAAGCTGGTCGCATTAGCAAACGACATCATTTCAAAAATGGCCGAGCTCAACTTTCGCGCGGACAAGCCATTTTCGCCACATATGACTATTTTCCGAGTAAAGGCTGGCCCAGTCAGGATAGGCGATATTTCAGCAAAATACGAGAACAAGACGTTTGGCTCAGATCTCATAGACAGAGTGCACCTCAAGAAAAGCGACCTCGGGCCTTCAGGACCGATCTATTCGAACATTTATACCGTGGAAGCCAAGAAGTAACCAAGATGCCAGACATTAGCGCCGTTGCCGCCAAAGCGCTGCCGCTCTGCAAGCCCAGCGAAAGCGAAGCAAGGAAAATAACGGCAGTGGCGCAGGAGGCAAAGAGGCTGGTCGAGAGCCAAGTCAACGGTTCAGTGACCGGCGTAGTGTTTGGTGGCTCGTTTGCAAAGGGCACGTGGTTGGGAGGCGATGCAGACATTGACATCTTTTTCAAAGTCAAGCCATCAATAGCAATTGAAGAATTTGAAAAGATGGGCCAGAACGTAGGCAAGCAGGCGCTCAAAAAATATGATCCGAAATTGCGATATTCCGATCACCCTTACGTCGAAGCCATTGTCAGGAGCGTGAAAGTGAACGTCGTTCCATGCTACGACGTCGAGCAGGGCAGGTGGCAGAGCGCGGCCGACAGGTCGCCGTTCCACACCGAGTACGTCAGCAAAAACCTGAATGACGAAAAAAAAGATCAGGTTAGATTGCTAAAGAAATTCTTCAAGTCAGCAGGGATATACGGCGCAGAAATTTCTACGGGTGGGTTCAGCGGCTACGTTTCAGAAGTTCTTGTACTGAAATATGGATCGTTTGAAGGCGTGCTGCGCGCTGCGGCAGACCTGAAAGAAAAGCAAGTGATTGCAATAAACGACTATGACCCCGATATAGTCAAGGGCTTCTCAAGTGCCGTGATAATCATCGATCCCGTGGACAGCAGGAGGAACCTCGGCACAGCGATCTCGCCAGAGAGCGTAGGGAAATTCGCGCTTGCCGCAAGGGCATTCTTGGACAAGCCGTCGCTCCAGTTCTTTAAAGAGCAGAAAAACTCTGCAGCAAGCAAGTTGTACCAAAACGTGCTGATCATCGAATTTACGCACAAGGAGCGGAGCCCGGACATCATCTGGGGCCAGCTGAAGAGGAGCATGAATGCTGTCGCAAAGCAGCTAGAGATCGCAGGGTTTATGGTGCTCCGTAGCTCCTGTGTAACCGACGAAAAGAACTCGGCGGCACTTGCGTTCCTGCTAGAGTCGATGACGCTCCCGCTCTATGTGAAAAAGAAGGGACCAGAAATTTTCAGAAAGGACGACACTGCAAGCTTTATTTCCAATCGCAAAGAGCCGCTGATGACCTGGGTTGACAGGGAGATGAGGGTCGCAGTTCTTGCTAGGAGAAAAGCCACCGACGCGACGCAATTTGCCAAGTCACTGCTGTACAAGAATGTCGAAAACAGCGGGGTCGCAAAAGACCTGATAGCGGACAAAAAGAAGCTCAAAATTTATAGCGGACGCGGGAAAATCAAGGGGCTGGCACTGGAGGCTGCTGGCGAAATTGTCTCAACAGAACATCTCATTTTCGGAAGAGCTTGATATCGAGTCGCCCCGGCTGGCGCAACTGATATCGTACCCGCGCTTTTCAGCCGACGAATACGCAGAGCGAATATCGGAGATGAAGTCGCTTGGAATAACTTTTATCATTCTTGGCGGCAAGACGATGCTAAATGGCACACACGTTGCCGGCAAGGGCTGCGTCGGACTTGTGGTCAAGGCAAAGATCGAAAGCAAGACCTGCGCGCTCAAGATAAGGCGTGTCGACGCAGACAGGAAAAGCATGGAGGAAGAGGCGCGCTTACACGGGATAGCAAACGCCGCCGGAGTCGGGCCGCAACTACTAGGGCACACAAAGAACCTGATTGCGATGGAGTTTATTGGCAGCAAGAGCATCTTCGAGTGGGCAAATGATGTTTCAAAGAACGAGGCGCGCAACATAACAAGGTCAGCGCTTGAGCAGTGCCACAGCCTCGACAGGGCGGGGCTTGACCACGGCGAGCTGAGCCGGCTTGACAGGCACGTCATCGTATCAAGCGCGCCCTGCATAATCGACTTTGAAAGCGCGAGCACGGCAAGAAAGACCTGCAACGTCACTGCCGCTGCGCAGTCGATCTTCCTGTACAGCGCAGTGTCAGATCGGATAAAGAAGGTCCTTGGAACGCCTGACAAGGACAGGGTTATTGCCGCGCTAAAGGCTTACAAGCAGGACCAGACAAGAGCCAATTTCGATGCGGTCCTTGGCTCGCTGCCGGTATAGATTTTTAATCCTGCAACTTGCTGTATCCACGGTTTGGAATCTCCACTCCTCCGCGCCCTGAGCCGCAAGGAACTAGACAAGGCGCTTGCCCACCTTTCAATCGGCGACGCGCGCCTTGAGAAAATAATCCAGTCAGTTGGCGCGTGCAAGATAAAGAGGCGCCGCGACCCGTTCCAGTCGCTTGCAGAGGCCATAATATACCAGCAGCTTGCAGGGAGCGCGGCAGACGCGATATACGGCAGGTTTGTCAAGATCTATAGCGGCTTTCCAGAGCCAAAACAACTGCTTGCTACAAATACTGCAAAACTACGCGCCTGCGGCCTGTCCGCCAGAAAAATAGAGTACCTCAAGGACCTTGCGTCGCATGTCTCAGATGGCAGGCTAGAGCTCAAACTGCTGTCCTCCATGTCAGACGATCAGGTAGTTGAGCAATTGGTGCAGGTGAAGGGCATTGGACGGTGGACTGCCGAAATGTTTCTGATATTCTGCCTTGGCAGGCCGGACGTCCTGCCTGTAGGCGACCTCGGGCTCCGAAAAGCGATGCAGCAGGCCTACTCGCTTGCCGAGCTACCGCTGCCTGCAGTGATGCAAAACATTGCACTTCCGTGGCGGCCCTACAGGAGCGTCGCCACCTGGTACCTGTGGAAGTCGCTAGAAAAGTTCAAGGGTATAGGATGATCACTTTATTTCTGCGATCAGCATCTTGACTGTGTTGACGTCAAGGTCAAGCTGCTCTGCTATCAGCTCCTCTGAAATCCCGGAGTGGTGCAGGTTGCGGAGAGCCTCTTTCTTTTCCTCGTTTACGATGTTGCTTGGCGGGTAGAGCGACAGCTCGGATTCGACTGACTTGATGTATTCCTGGATTTTCTCGACCATCTGGTCCGAGTTGGCGCTTGCTTCCGTCGAGAGCACCAGTATGTGCTCCTTGACCGGGATGCTGACGAGCTTTACCTTGCCATAGATGTAAGTGACGGCCTTTAGGTTGCCGAGCTCTTGCGCGAACATCTTGCGCAAGTCGACGATGTAGGCAGACTGCGCAAAGCTGATCTCGGTGTTCCGCCCCTTGAGGTATTCTTCAATCCCTTCCCTCATGACGCCTGCATGGAGATGGCCGGATTTTTCAGTGACTCCTGCAAACCTGATCTGGGTGTCAAGTGCCAGCACGTTCTTTGCGAACTGATCAGCTTTCATATGTCTTCCTAAACACGGTAAAACATGGAATAGAATATAGGCTTTACGAAAAGTATACCAAAAAAAGGAGAAAAAGGGAAAAAGCCCTTACTTCATCTGATTCGGGTCTTTTATCCTGCCGCGGCCGGTCTTCCTTGGAGCAATGTTGCCTACCTTGCGCCCCGGCGGTGTCGATCTCGCAACTGAAGACTGGCGGCCGATGTGCTGGTGCCTGCCTCCACCGTGCGGGTGGTAGACCGCTGCCTGGGCAATGCCCCTGACAGTCGGATAAAGCCTGCCGTGCGCCTGCATATACTTTGCCCTGGTGCCGGCCTTCAGGAACGGTTTTTCCTTCCTTCCGCCGCCTGAAATCGCGCCGACCATCGCCCTGCATTTAGAATTGAGTATCAGGAACTTGCCAGACGGGAACTTGATTGTGACGCCCTCTGTTCCGTGCGCAAACACAGTTGCGGAAGATCCTGCCGCCTTTATCAGCTTGCCACCGTCGCCGGCGTTCTTCTCTATGTTGCAGACGACGGTGCCGTCCGGGACGGATTCAAGCGGCAGTATGTTGCCTGCTGTCGCCGCTGTTCCGGTGCCTGCCTCTATAGCACTTCCAACCGTGGTACCTTCCGGCGCCGGGACGTAGGAAAACCTGCCGTCGTCAAACTGGATCTTTGCGAGTGGAGCGTCGCGTCCCCGCTCGTGAACAATGTCAACTACCTTGCCAGTGTGATGCTCTTCTAGCTTGAAATTGGGGTACTTTGCTGGCGCAATCTTGCCTACAATGATTGCGCGGAACTGCTTGCCTCCGCGGCCCCTTCTGCGGACGAGTGTTCTCTTGCCCATTTATCTTCCAATGAAAAGCCCGGCCGATAGGTGATTTTAAGCTTGTGCTATTGTTGCTTTGCCTGCTGCGCGAACCATTCGTCTGCGGCCTTTTTCATCTCTTTTGGAGACAGGTTGCGCTTGCGCGTAGCAATGCCCCAGCTGTGCCCAAACGGGTCCTTTACATGCCCAAAGCGGTCTCCCCAGAACATGTCCGTCACTGGCACGTCTGCTGTAGCACCGGCCTTGACCGCCTGGTCAAAGACCTTGTCAACATTCTTGACATAGATGTACAGGCCGCCCGGGGTCCCGTTAAGAGACTGTGGCGAGAGCTGGTTCATCTGGGGATTCTCTTCTCCAAGCATTATGTGCGAGTCGCCGATCATGATCTCGGCGTGCATTATGTTGCCGTCCGGGCCAGGCATGCGCGCCTTTTCCTTTGCGCCAAACGCCTGCTTGTAAAACTCTAGTGCCTGCGCTGTATTGCGCACGGTAAGGGTAGGGATCACGGTATGGTAGCCTTTTGGAATAGGTTGAACTTTGGTAACTTTTGCCTTAACTTTCGACTTGCTTCTTTTGGACGCCATCGCCAGCTTAGGCTTGCCGGATGCATTAAAAGCTTCTGTGCATTAGAGGCTGTATATTGCCGCCACCCTCAAGAATTGCTGCCAATATCTCCCTTTTCCACAAAAAATATATGATTTAAAATACACTTTTTAGACGAGTAATGAAGAAATCCGGGGTCGCTACGGTTAACCCTAAACAGAAGGGGGTGTCTGTCCCAAAGCCCAACCCGAGATGGGGCCGGGAAGAGGAGACAGAGATCTTTGCAAAGAAGGTCAAGCTTTTCAGACAGGGTAAAATTTCAGAGGATGATTTCAGGCGCTTCCGCCTGCAGCACGGGGCCTATGGCTCTCGCCTGCACATGGACTACAGCATGGTAAGGATCAAGGTCCCCGGCGGCGAGATGACGCCCGACCAGATCGAAAAGATAGCGGGCCTCTCAGAGGCGTTCTCTATCGGCTCTGCCCACGTTTCAACCCGGCAGAACATCCAGCTCCACTGGGTGCAGCTGGAAGACGTAAGCGAAGTCATGAGGGGGCTTGTCGAGGCCGGCCTGACAACAAGGGAGGCATGCGGCAACACCGTCAGAAACGTGATGTGCAGCCACTTTGCCGGCGTGTGCACGGACGAGGCTTTTGATGCCACCCCATACTCGATGGCTATTGCAAGATTTTTCTTACGCAACCCGATGTGCCAGAACCTCCCGCGCAAGTTCAAGATCAACTTTGCCTGCTGTGACAAGCATGGACTGGTGCGCGTTGCGGACATTGGCCTCGTGCCAGCTGTCAAGAAAGGCGAAAATGGCGAAATAATAAGGGGATTCAAGACCTACCTTGGTGGAGGGCTTGGAGCCGCCTCCTTTATCGGTCACCAGCTCGAGGACTTTACTCCAGAAGACAAGCTGCTTGCCACCTGCATGGCGACTGTCCGGCTCTTTGACAGGCACGGAAACCGCGAGAACATGGCAAGGAACAGGATGCGCTATCTGGTGCACGAAACCGGCTGGGAGAAGTTCCAAAAGATGGTCCTCAAGGAGCGCGTCGCGGTTGAAATGACCACTTCATATTCAACAGCGCAGCTATTTGATGTAAAGTCACAGGAAGATACAAGGCAGCTGCCAAAGGCTCCAAGAATGACCAAGCTGCCGATGCTAAACGAGCAGGTCGGCAAGGACAGCCCTGCCTTTGAGCGATGGCTGCACACAAACGTTGTCCCGCAAAAGCAGGAAGGATACTTTACTGCATTTGTCACTCTAGGGGCTGGCGATATCACTGCGAGCCAGCTGAGGGTATTTGCCTCTGCAATCCGAGACTATTCCGCAGAAGGAGTGGTAAGGACCACGCCGCAGCAAAACTTTGCGGTGCGCTACATCCGTGGGACTGATCTCCGCGAATTTTACGAAAAGCTGGCGTCTGCCGGTCTTGCAAACCCCGGCGCGCTGACAATCGCGTCGGCTGTTGGATGCTCTGGCACCACGTCCTGCAACCTTGCGATAACAAACTCGCACAGGCTCGCAAAGGAGGTGCAGCGCAAGTTTCTGGAGCTCGGGCTTGATACTGACGACAGCCTGCGCAACGCGACAATCAAGATTAGCGGCTGCCCCAACTCTTGTGGCCAGCACGAGATCGCAACAGTCGGGTTCTTTGGCGGCGCGACTAGGATGAACAACTCGATGGTCCCGACGTACACGATGCTCTTTGCCGGGAGCGCCGGCGAGCAGGGCGAGCTTGGCAAGGCTGTGATGAGGGTGCCGGCAAAGCGCGTAATCGATACAGTACTCAAGATAATCGAGCTGTACAGGCAGGACAAGTCAGGGAACGAAACTCTGCACCAGTGGGTGACCAAGGTGACAAAGGGTCAGGGAACAGGAAGCATCAAGAACCTCGAGAGCATGAAGGCAGCTCTGGCGCAGGTAATACAGCTGCCTGCCCCTGAAAACGACCCTGACGCATACATGGACTATGGCAGCGACTCGCGCTTTTCAGCCAAGACTGCCAGAGGGGAATGCGCGGCTTGACCAAAAAGGCAACAAGCGCTGCAAAAAAGAAAAAGGCTGCCGCGCCAAAAGCATCCACTGCCTTTCAACTTCCAATAGTATGCGATGCTGACACACTGCGCTCGCTCATACGCAAAAAGGCGGTGCGCGTAGTCGACGTGCGAAAGGCAGACGACTACAAGCAAGAACACATACCCACCGCAGTATCGCTGCCGCTTGCGCGCATACTTGAAAACGACTCGCCGGAAAAAGTATTGAGCATACTAGAAGAGCTTGGAATATCTGACAAGATGCCTGTTGTGATATACGACGACACCTTTGGCGCGCTGGCAGCTCGGGTCACTTGGACATTCCAGTACGTGGGACACACAAACACTGCGCTCTTGGAAATGACATTCAAGCAGTGGAAGGAGCTAGGGCTAGAAACAGAGAAGCAGGCGCGCTCGTACCCAAAGGCAAAGCACTCGCTCAAAGTCAACAAGAGCATCTACGCCGACGCCCCGTACGTCGAGTCCGCGAAATCACAGCCCGGCAGGCTGCTTGTCGATTCAAGGGAGCGGCTGAACTTTCTGACAGAGCACATCCCCGGCGCAAAGAACATTCCTTACACAATGGTTGGCTCTAACGGCAACATACTGAAGAGGGCCGACGAGCTGAAAAGGATGATAGAGAACCGGGGCATATCCAAAGACTCTGAAATTATTACATATTGCGGAAGCGTCGGGACGCTGTCCGGCCTCACCTACTATGCGCTCCGACTGGCCGGGTTTGAGAACGTGAAGCTATACCCCAAGTCTTTCAAAGAGTGGAAGTCTCTGGGCAAGCCAAAAGAAGAATTCAAGGACGCCACGTACTGGGACCTCTCGGCAGAATAAATATGGCAAAAAGGCTCATTGTCTGCCTTACCGGCATGCCGGGAGCCGGCAAATCCACAGTCGCGTCCTTTCTAAAGGAAAAAGGGTTTGCGGTCGTGACGATGGGCGATGCAGTCAGGGAAGAGGCAAGGAGGCAGGGACTAGAGCCAACCGATGCCAACCTTGGCAAGCTGATGCTAAAACTTAGGCAGGATCTTGGACAGGGCGCAGTGGCGCATCTTGTTTTGCAAAAGCTAGAGCGAGACGGAAGTAAAGGTAATGTTGTGATAGACGGGATACGCAGCATCCCAGAAGTCGAGGTGCTCAAGCGAGTAGGCCTAGTCCGGCTCTTGGCAATCCATGCTTCGCAGGACACGCGCTTTAGGCACCTCAAGGACAGGGGGAGGTCTGACGCCCCAACAAACACTGACGAGTTTGCTGGGCGGGACAAGCGCGAGCTTTCAGTCGGGATAAGCGAGGCAATCGCGCTTGCCGACGAAACCCTGTCAAACAATGAGCTGACGCTAGAGCAATTGAAGGATCATGCCTACGCGATAATTGAGGAATGGCTTGCGGAGGCCAAGGCCGGTTGAGAAAGCCTGCAATAGGATCGCCTATAGAGCTCAAGGTGGAGGCACCAGTTAACCCCTCAGAAGACCCGCAAAAAGTCATCGACGCGATCACCAATGTCATCGAACGATGCTCGCCCGAGTTCCGATATGGGAGCAGGGTCGTAGGCAGGGCCGCCGGGAGCGAGCCGCTCGCGCTGTTGTACGAGCAGGTGCGGTCGCGTTCAGCGATGGGCGTTTTGAGGAGGATGCTTGTAGACAACCGCGCCGGCGACAGCACGTGGTTTTTACTAAACAAGCAGGCCGCCACAGCCGGCATTGCAGCGGTGATAGAGGACGAGCAAGAGTCACCCCTTGGCACCATCCGGGTGACCATAAGCTGCGAGGAGCTGGACGGCGTAGTCGACTGGCTGGTCCCTGAGGCGTGACCCGAAGAAAGCTTCTTTTACCCCCATTAGTATCCGGGCCCTATGGCAACAGAAGCATATTGCGTTAAGTGCAAAGCCAAGAGAACAATGAAAGACGAGAAAAAAGTGACCATGAAGAACGGCAAGCCGGCCACCCAAGGTGTCTGCCCGGTCTGCGGCACCAAGATGTTCAGGATAGGCGGCAAGTAAATCTTTTTCACCTTTTTTCCTTTTTGTGACGCCAAGGCATAATACCCTCGAGCGCGAATTGACTGTTGGCAGTGATAAAGATAAGGAACCTTGTCAAGCAGTACGGCCGGCTGACCGCGGTCGACAACCTTACTCTTGACATAAACGAAAACGAAGTCTTTGGATTGCTTGGGTCAAATGGCGCCGGCAAGACAACGACGATACACATGCTGGCAACTTTACTCAAGCCCACTTCTGGCACTGCCACAGTCAACGGCTATGACATCGTGAGCCAGTCATCAAAGGTGCGCTCCAGCATCGGAATAGTTTTTCAGGCGCCAAGCAGCGACGATATGCTGACCGGCTTTGAAAACCTCCATTTGCACGCGATGCTCTACAGCGTTCCGCGGCAAACAAGAAACAAGAGGATCAACGAAGTGCTCGAGCTGGTGGGGCTGGCTGATCGCAAGAACGATCAGGTAAAGACGTATTCCGGCGGCATGCGCAGGCGCCTTGAAATTGCGCGCGGGCTCTTGCACAAGCCAAAGGTGATGTTCCTTGACGAGCCGACGCTCGGGCTCGACCCTACTAGCAGAGAGTCGATGTGGAAGTACGTAAAGCGACTGGTGGAGGAAGAAAAAGTCACGATCATACTGACGACTCACTACATGGAAGAGGCAGACATGCTCTGCGACAGGATCGGGATAATCGACAGGGGCAAGATAGTCGCGCTAGACACGCCTTCAGGCCTGAAAGCTGGCCTTGGAGGCGACATTATCAGGATAAAGACAAAGACACACGATGCCGATAATATCGTCAAGCAGTTTGACTTTGTACAAAAGATGGAGCGTGCAGACGGCTTTTTGGTGCTGTCGGTGAAAAACGCCAAGAGAGCGCTACCAGTTTTGCTGCAGGCAATCGAGGCAGAATCCGCAGAATTTGCAAGCCCGACTCTCAACGACGTATTCATACAGCTGACTGGGCGCAACATCAAGGAAGAGGCAGAAGGGGGTTTTATGGAGAAGTATGCAAAGTACGATTAGCGTTGAAGACCAACTGACCAAGATATACGCGATATGGCTGCGCGAGTTCAAGGTGTTCCTCCGGGAAAAGAGCCGGCTTGTCGCGTCAACATTCACGCCAATATTGTGGCTCTTTGTCATTGGCTCGGGTTTAGGTTCCGCAAACCCCTCGACAGTCCCGGGGGTGGATTACCAGCAGTTCATATTCCCCGGAATCGTCAGCATGTCGATAATATTCAGTTCTGTATTCTTTGGTTCGTACATAATATGGGATCGCAAGTTTGACTTTTTGAAAAGCGTGATGGTCGCACCGGTCAGCCGCGGCTCTGTCTTTGTTGGCAAGTCGCTTGGCGGCATGACCACTTCATTGATCCAGGCTGCAATACTGCTTGCAATAGGCGCGGCGATAGGCATCCACTTTACACCATTATCGCTCATGCAGGACGTGGCGATAATACTGCTAATGTCATTTGGGCTCACGTCGCTCGGGCTTGCACTTGGCAGCTACATGTACAGCCTCGAAGGGTTCCAGATGATAGTCAGCTTTGTGGTGTTTCCACTTTTCTTCCTCTCTGGCGCGTTGTTCCCCCTTGATAAATTGCCAGGCTGGCTAGGCATCTTGACTGCGGTGGATCCTGCAACGTATGGAGTGGACGCGATGAGAAATGCAATGCTTGGAGTTGGGAGCCATCCTGCTATGCTTGACTTTGGAGTGCTGACAGCTTACACCGCGGCGCTCGGGCTCTTTGGCATCTACTCGTTTGGCAGGATGAAGGCTGTCTAGCTTTTTATTGCCTGACCGCGCTAGCATCAGCTGTGCCTATAAGCGGCGAAGAATACCGCGACCTAGTGATCTGCAACAGCTGCCAATGGGCGGCGTCGCTTCTGAGAGGATCTGCCGGTTATACCGCATGCCCGGTATGTGGAAATAACGCTCTTGACACTATACCTGTTGGCGACCATGAAGCATACACGATGATGATAAAGAACAGGAACGTGGAAATAGAGTTCAGGAAGGACTAGAGAATTTCTGTAAGTTTAATAGAGGTTTTACAATGTGACTTTGTGTACGGGGTCGTAGTCTAGCTTGGCAGGATGTCAGAGGTTGCCAATAACAACCGATGAACCCGGGGCGCTGGAGGTCGTGGGTTCGAATCCCACCGACCCCACTACTATTTTGGGTTCAGTTGACTCAAAATAAGTCTCGAAAATATGTCTTCTATACCGCTATAGACTACCTCAGTGACATGAAAGAGTTGGGCCCGGGGGTTACCGTCTGCTAATGCCGGCCAATCTTGTGACGACTATCTCAAAAATTAGTTCTGTTCCAAACCCTGAAAATGCAGCTTTAATTGATGAATTTCACAGGTATCTAAAAAGCCGTGCTGCCTCTGAAAACCATCAAAATAATTGTCTAAAGGGGATGATTGCCTATGCCAAATTCCTAGGTCCGCACACTTCATTTTACCAATTGACTAGTCGGGAACAAATACTGGCATTCCTTGACACGAAAATAAAGAGTACGACAGAGGACCCGGAGAAGCGGTGGATTACAACATGGAATCACTATTTACGAATCATCAAGATGTTTTTGAGGTGGCTGCATAATGCAAGAAGTAATGCAGCAAATAGGAATACAGATGAATCAAGTCCATTGGACTGGAAAACGCCTGCTTTTGCAATCATAAAGGAAAAGCGTACAAAAAGGCTCAGTCCATATTCAGAAACTGAAATCTGGGAAAGGGACGAGCTACTATCAATTCTGAAATATGCAAATAATAGACGAGACAAAGCAGCTCTTGCTTTGTTTTGGGATTTGGATGCGAGAAATCATGAAGTTACAATGCTGAAAATCAAAAACATACGACTGAAAGACCGATACGGGGAAGGTGAGATTCCCCATGAAGCTAAGACAGGCAGTGGACCAGCTCTCTTAACTTGTTCATTTCCATTTGTAAGGGATTGGCTGAACGAGCATCCCTTTAGAGATTCTCCAGAAGCAAGAGTTATTTGCAATCTCTATACTGGCGCACCAGTCAAGCCAGAGGCCATGTGGACAATGATGAAGAGTCTGCGTCGGAGGATTGTGAAGATGCTTGCCAATGGTGAAATTGCCGATTTGCATGAGCAGGAGCGGCTTGAACTCTTGTTAAAGACAAAGAAATGGAATCCATATTGTTTGCGACACTCTGCAATTACATCAGACGCTGATTTTTTCCCTGAATATGCCTTAAAGAAGAAGGCAAGGTGGTCAATGAACTCAAAGCAGGGTGCACGTTACATCAAGCGAAGAATGGGAAATGAATTGAAGAAGGAAATTCTTGCTCGTAGCGGAATTGTTTCTGAAGAAGAGGCTATGCGACAGCGGCCTGCTGTTGTTAATTGCTACAAATGTGGTTACGTGAATGGATTTGATACTTCCTATTGCTCAAAGTGTAGCTATCCACTATCGCAGAGTGCATATGAAAAGATTAGGTCGGCAGAAGAAACCGTGAAAATTCAGGAATTGCAGACAAAGCACGACCAATCCCTGAAGGAGCTAAGAAATGAAATAGAATTGAAGCAAAAGAAATTGGAGGCGCTAATACAATCCCTAATTGACTCCGGTCAACTTCAAGCAAGCAAAGAATCAAAGTCGATAGCTAGCTAATTCCTTTGTCTTTATCTAGGATTCTTTTTACTTGCTTGGCAGAGATGTCTGCTTTCTTACCTGCTGCTCTTTTGCCAAATTGCCTCTCGTTCTCCTCTAAAACTTGATATTCTGACGGCAACACTTTTACTCTTCTATCAAAATGTGATTTACGCTCTCTGCTCATTTCTGACAGAAGCACATACCATTCTTGCCAATAATTAGGCAACCTAGACAAGTCATCAATTCCAACCGGAGGCTTGCCGAACCGTTCCGGCATTCTTTTGATAATAATTTTCATCGCCATCAGAAGAGATGGAGAATACATCATGATAACTTGACGTAGATATGGACTTGGTTTGGTATTGAAGAGTTCTTCAAAGTCTTGGCTACCTTGACCGTCAGTTGCAAGTTTTGTCAGGTCTATGCTAAATTTATTCATCAATTCCGAGATGTCGCTGGCATTCCGAGGACGGCTAATCAATTCCATTCGCCTAGCCCCGAAATTCTCGGCATCATGTTTCAAACCATTTAACATCTCATCAAATTCTAAATCCGTTTGGTATGGTTCGTCAGAAGTCACTGAAATTGCATTCCTAAAAGTCTGGTCAATCAAGCTGCGTATCTCCTCTTTTGTTCCTCCAGTTAGGGTCAAGCGCAACGCCATTTTCATTGTCTGGCTCTGGGTCTCAACCCATTGGATAAAAGCATCTAATTCACCAATGTCAATCTTTTCGGTGATAGTCCCTTCAGTGCAAGCTTTCTCGTATGCCGAAAAAAGCTCAAAAGCATCTTTGTATTCCTTTAAAGTCTCATCGGTGTATTTGATATTTACACCCACAAAAATCTCTGGAACTCCTATTCTAATCAGGGCTTTGCATGCTTCGAGGGAATCGATAATTTGCCCGCAAAAAACTTTAGTTGTTGCACATGCTAACGATAGTCTCTTCATCTGCTCTTTATACTTCAGTCCTAGAAATCGCACTGCATCATCTGGATTCAATTTACACGGTTTGTCTAGGCCTGGATGAACAATTTTTACCTGTCTATAACTATTCGACAAACGGAAAAACTGCTTTTCTTCATTAGGATTGTCGTTTGTCGGTGATTGAACCTTTTCTATTAGTGATGCTTGGTCAAATTTGTCTTTATTTTTGATTTCGTACTTCTTGAAATATTTATAATCTTCAATTCGGCCTTCTAGCCGCCCACATACGGGGCAGGGCTCAGGGAGCAATCCAGACTTTCTGCCCATAATTCTTCTCTACAATCTGTCCTTTACGGAACTTGTTTATCTATTTATTTAATTATCATGAACGACAGAAAAATTACCGTCACAATATCGATGCCGCTAGCTCTTCTAGTTAGCATCGATAACCAAAGGGGAAGAACACCACGTAGCGCATTCATCTGCAACATAGTGGAAGAGTCCTGTAAAATGGGTGATTCTGATGGATAGCTCGGACCGAACCCTAAGCTTCGTATGTAAAAGTTGCAGGCAAGGTTCGCATGAATGCCAGCGAAAATGGACAGGTCTTGGAATAGTTGTAGTCTGTAAATGTCCGGTCTGCTGGCCAAGTTTTGAGCAAAAGGAGGTTGAGGAGCTTGATTGTTCAGCAAAATAAGCATACTGACTCTTTTGTACAGCTCTTCGAATGGGCCAGAAAGGAGCTAGATATGCTTGAGGTCAAAAAGCGGGAGATTATTTCAGAGCTAGCCAGAAAGTTAGAGGCCGCTGGAATGCAAAAGAATCTGATAGCAGTTGAGGTAGCAAAGGAGCTGGAAGGCTATGCAAGTGTCCAGTACATCAGGAAATGTTTGGGAAGCGAATACAAGCAGGCCTCAAAAGTCCGGCAACATCAAGTTTGCGAAACTAGTAGCGCAAATCACAATCCGACCACTGCATCCGTAGTACATGATACGCAAAATGACCCTAATGGCAGTGTAGAGACGACAACAAATGCTTCAAGACTTTCAAAACAACAAACGAACGAGTTAGAAAAGCGTATTTCCACACTGGAGAATCTCTTGAAGCCTTTCTCAGCGCATTATGACTTGGATTTTGAAGATGGAACCTCCATTCCGCTGACTATCGAAGTAGAACCACAGAGCAAGGATGTTCAGGTTACTTTAGACAAGAGGAGGTTGGCCAAAAATGGCCGGTGAGAACTACCCGAGCTGTACTTGTAAGTCAGGAGTGGTATATGATGTTTAAGACATGTCAAATATGTGGCATAGAGTTCAAAATATCTCCTTCCCGACTTTTCAAGCGGAAGACCTGTTCCAAGGAGTGTCAGAAAGCACTGCAGGATACACGACAAGATGTGATATGTTCAATTTGCCGCAGAGTGCAGAGGCGGCCCCGTTGTCAACTGAATCGTGGGAAAAGGAGTTACTGTAACGGATGCCGAAGAAAATGGAATCAGAAGCCTATCCCTGAAATATTCAAGAATCTTACAAGGAAAACCGTATACCTGCTTGGATTATTGGCTTCCGACGGACATAATAAGGGTAGTACGGGTACAATCAGGTTCGGGTCAAACGACAAAGAGCTTAGCGAATTTGTAAAGGATTGTCTTGGTGAACGTGCAAGAATGAGGACCGAACGCACTCAAGCAGGGAATCCCCATTATAGAGTTCAACTTCAATCACGCCTTGCATTAGACTACCTGATATTACTAGGGATTGTTCCAAAGAAGAGTAAGATTTTGAGGATGCCCAAGTTTCCACCAGAGCTCTTTTGGGATTTCTTTAGAGGGTACTTTGATGGAAACGGAACGGCGATACGTACCAGAGCTATCCAAATCTGTACCGGCAGCATCAATTTTGCGCATGACTTGGTAGAACGCCTAAAGTCTCTTGGCTTCACCTCTCAGAAAATACGAAAAAGCAAGCTAGTTTGTGCATATTATATTGTGCTCAATCAGAAAGAAAGTCAAATGATAGCAAAGCTGATGTATGACAAAGATTTCCCGTTCGCTCTGGAACGAAAGCGAAGGCGGCTGCTTGGATTACAATAAATTTGCCGAAGCGAGCCCCAATAATTTTTTTTAATGATACCGGACTATAGACAATGGGAATTTAAATTCTAATCAATTCTTACATGTAACAGCTATTTACCTTAATTGATTCAAGAACTCCACGCTGGGTGATTCCCGGCTGGGCCCACTGGTAAAAGTTGTTCAGGTTGGTGTCTGTCAACAGTTCGTGGTATGCCTTTGGAGTCAGGAACAGCACTAGGTTGCCCGGCCTCACATCATGACCTTGGTTTGCAATCAGGGACTTTGCCCTTGTGATTGCATCTCTCTTCATGACGTTTGTGGCAATGTCGTCACTGGTGATGACTGTTCCATCTCCCCTGACCCAGTTGGTTGGGCTGACAGCGTCGTACACTGTGCTCAGCATGTCTGTTGCCTCATCGTTGATGAGGTTCAGTGCCATGTGGTCTTGGACTGCCTGTACCAAGTCAAATGGTGCATTCTCTATCTGGGTGTAGCCTATCTTCTGATATGCTACCCTGATGGATGGAGTTGCAGTCAGCTTGGTGACTGTCTGGCTTGATGCAGTTGGCTCTGTATTATTTTTGCAACTTGTACATATTGACCTATTGCAGCATCCCAGCACATACCTGTCATGGAATTGTGAGCTCCTGTCCTTATTCTTCTTGCAAAAGAATGTGTAAAGCAATATGCTCTGTCAAACTTTTCAATCTGCTGTTTGTCAATGTGAGCTTTTTTCGCAAGTTTTCTTAGTCGTGTATACTCTTGCTTGCTGTATTCAAATTCACAAATGCCTTTGACCTTTGCATATTCTGAAATGTACTCTTGCTCTTTTTGGGGAATGAATTGGAATCCTCGCTCAAGCAATATATCATTGAACTCACGTTTAGGGATGTACACATAACAAATGAAATTAAGTTATAATAAATATCTGACTCTACTAAATTAAGTGGTATTGAATTCAGCTATGAACTAAACTTGGGTGCTCTTTCTCATTACCAATCTATTACTCTCATCAATGAAAACGATAATGTCCCCTTCATCCAAATGAAATCTATCTCTGACATCTTTTGGAATTGTAATTTGATATCGGTAGCTTATCTTACTCGTTCCTAGAATCTCTCGAGTCTGCTTGTCAGAATCTGTAGGCAATGAGCCTATTGCAAGAAGTTCTGAAGATAAAGTAAGCCCAGTAATAGCAGGAATCCTTTGAAAATAAAGCATATAAGCAACCCAAAGTCACAGCAAGGCGGTGCCCAATGGCCTACCTGAGACCGCATTCTACTATAGAAAACTTATCTATACCTATTTTCTCTCTACGATTATTGTCGGAGTGCCATCTTACTTCTTTTGGAGTCATTATCAATCTGAGGAGAAAGACGAGACATGGTTGATGCGTGGCTTAATTGTACTGCTTGTGGCCACAGATTTTCAGCCAGCCTTCCAAATTGTCCAAATTGTAAAGCGGTAAACGGTTATTACCATTCTAGAACCGGCACTACAAAAAACCTAGCAGTGACAACGATTCTAGCTCTTTTCATTGATGGGCTTGGTCATATCTATCTTGGAAATTACAAGCGTGGAGCAATTATCATGATTACCGCATTTCTATTAGGATTAGTTGGGTCTTACCTTTTTGGTTGGTGGTTCCTTCTATTTGCAATTCCTTTTCATTTCTGGCAGATTTTTGATGCTGGCAAATTGTACAAACGACTCAGGGGCCAATAATTGAATAATACCAACTTTATTCTTCTAACAATTAAGGAGCAAGTTAAATGGTTTTAAGAAAAGGCCTCCGACGAAATAATGCCATTGCATGGCTGGCAATAGAACCGGTCACAGGAAGGAGATTCGCCAAAACAATTTCAGGTGGCAACTATGACTACATGAGTGGCTCGCAATCCGGCTATCGAATGACTGTCAGCATGCAGATTGTTGATGATTATCTAATGCAAATAGTTGTTGGCACTCTTCGGGAGAAACGGTTTGGCTGCCATGTCAGTAATTTTAGTGCCCAGTGCTTTATGGAGGATACTAATCCGACATTTGCGGGGGCTGCAAAACTTTTGGATTCAACGCTTGAAGAAGTTTCGAAGGCCCTCTCGCCTTCCAATCTTGGTATTGAATCTGGCATCAAGGTCATAACAGAAGAAGAGGCACGTTCCCAAAATATACACATCCAAGAGCCTGAACAGTGGAATGCCGCAGAGATAAATATGCCCCGGTCTTCTGCCGTCGCAGGAAACAATTTAGCTTCGGAAAACCCAACATCAGTACGCAAAGGATGGAGTAGCGGCAAGAAAATTGGCATTGGAATGGGTGTCGCAGTGGCGACCATTTTTGCTGTTATTATCATCGCTTCAACTATCCCTACATCACTTTCGGCTGAACAAGTAGCCTCACTGAGAAATTTTGATAGCAGTAACTATCAAGTGCTTAGCTACTGCTGGGTAGAATATACTGATGGTGTTGCTTCAGGTTCTAGAGGCATTCGACCTGATGATGTTAACAGGTGTTTAGAGACTATGGCAAGTATCTACCATATCTGTCAATCCGAGCCTGATGTGGCTCTAGAATATGTTCCTAGTTGCAAAGACTCTAGACTTGAGAGTGCAGCTCAGTCATGGCAACACGAAATTGATGTTGCAAAGAATAGGGACAATACTAATAATCCAATTTCCTCACAAACCGGACAAGGCGGCACTTATCCTATGAGTTCATCCAATGAGATGCCGTCGAGTTCACCTAATACTTCTGATATACAGAATACTGCTATTCAAACACGTTTATCCATTGATAACTTTGAGGTGGCTTCTGGTGACTCATACAAAATGGCATTTAGCCTGAAGGAAGGTGCCACCAATGTGACCACAAATGGAACTGCTTCAATTGCAATTAAAGATATCTATGGAACTATAATTTTTAGCAAAGAAGTGCAAGTAACATCAACACAATTTAGAATGTACTCGTGGCAGTCTAATAATGTTCAAACTTTGGCATATGAATTGGACGTGCCTAAAGGGGACATAAAACAAGGGTCGGGCAACGGAATAGCAGAGTTAACTTTTATCCCACTTAACGGAAGTTCTTTATCGTCAACTTTTAGAAATTTCATAATACCCCAGAATGAAAACATTGCAAAAATAACACAATTTTGGATTAACAAAGTTGGAAGTAATTATCAAGTCCAATTTGGACTCTTGAATGTTAACAATCAGGAAGTAAGCACTGAAGGTAGTGCTTTGCTCTCAATAACAGATAGTTACGGCGATATTCTCTACATGAATACTGTTCAAGTTCATAAAGCGGATTTCAATACTGTCACGGCTCTTGATGGAAGTCAATTTTTTGGCCATGCATGGCAAATTCCAATCACAGAATTAAAAGATGGATTAGAATCTGGTTCAGCAAAGTTAAATTTTGTTTCCAATGTGGGTAAATCATTTACGGAAACAACGACTATAGAAATTCCACAGATGTCAGTGCAAGAAGCCATTGGAACATACCAACAAATATTTCTGAAGTCCGCTACTACGGAAGACCAGACGGTTTCTGGCACATATCATAATGTGTATGGCAATGCAGACGAAAGTATCAAAATTACGCTGGTAAGAGCCGGTCAGTATCACTTTTTAAAGGATAGTGCCGGCTCACCTTATGAAGCGGTCAAGCGATTTAGAGCTGACTTTCTCGTAACAAATACTGAAAATAGACCTGTGCATCGTCCGGGAATCTTTTTCTGTGATTGGTGTGGCATAGTCACCGATGAAGAAAATCGCCAATACAACTCAACAGACCACCAATACAGTATTTCCGAACCATATGAAATAGCGCCTAATGAGACTGTTCTGATAACTATTCTTTATGATGAGCTTCCGAGTACCTCACACTCAATTCAATTTATTTTTCGAACTTGGGACATTAATGCGGCTCGGTACGTTAATGTCTTCAATATACCTGCGCAATTGTAATCTATCTGATTTATTTACAAGGAATGACCGTCCTGATTCTCCAAAATTTCTTACGACAGTATTCGGGAATAAGGAGCTGATAAGAAGAGAAGGCTTACGAACAAAGTCAAGTAATTGACGCTCTGCAGCATATCATAAGCGGTTTTGTTGTGATGGTTCAATCCATTATCCCATTATCTGTAGGAAAAACTTTGTAGAACAGGAACAACCAATTTCGAAAACCAGGAGTCATAGTCAATATGTCAAACCTGTTGCAAATGCAGCCACATCAAGGAATAGAAATCTTTTATCCAAGCTTAAAGAAAGTAAATCGTCAATACATGAGAATTAATGCAGTACGGGTAAAAAATTTCCTGACATTTGGCGATGAGCAGATAATAACATTCAACGAATTAATGAACATTATTGTCGGGGCGAACTCTTCGGGGAAGGCAAATCTATTTAGAGCTATTACATTTCTCCCAAATATCTTTGCTAGAAGATGGCATGACTTGGATTCTCTTAAGCCATTTTTTCACCATGGTAACTATTCCGAACCTCTGGAAATTGAAGTTCTTTTCAAATTATCACAAAACGAAATCGACCTTCTTGCAACCTTCCTTCAAATTGCCAGCATGCACGCATCATATAATGATGGAGAGAACCCGGTTGCAGGCACTAAGATTAGATTATTCATAAAACATGGTAGAAAGCTTTTCTCAGATTTTCTTCAAAATATTTCCTTAATAGCAAGAGTTGAAAACCATCGTGATTATCCTACATCTCCAATGATTCGTCTTAAGAAGGAGGGGAAAGAGTTGTTTATTCATGATTATGGTAGCATACGTCTAACTGACAAGAAAAGAGGTTCGTGGTCACAACTAATAATTCCAAGAATCCTCCATGAAGATTTCATTAATTCTGGAAAGACAGAAGATAATTATGAGCCCAGAAACTTGTTCGACCTTCTCTATTCTGCTCTTAGTAAGGCAACCTCTGAATTTGCAGTTGACATAAGTGGATTCAATTTCAGTAATGACATAGCAAGAATTGAGCGCAATTTTACGAAGGATATGAGTGCAAAGTATCAAGAATTTCTTTCGTTCATGTCGCAACGGGGTCAATCTAGTCATTTGTACGACGTGATAACTGCTATTTACGAGAGCTCTATTGTAAGAATAGCTAATACCAGATGTCCGCCAGAAAGACAAATTTTGGACGACAAGACGCTATCTTATTTGGGGCACACATTTTATCACGAAATTACCGGGGACGCATTGCCCACAATGCTTTTCCGGTTAAAGAATAGTCTTGACCAAATTGACAGAGCGCTATTGGAGGAGATTAGAAGTAGCTTCAAGAAAACAATGGGTGCCGATTTTGATGTTATCCTAAGACCATTTACTGTCAAGGTACCCAAAACAGAATTAACGACTAATCCAACTGAGTCCCAATATCCATACCAGACTTACAATAACTCAACCTATAGCAACCTATACTTGCAGTCGGGAACAGTAGATGAAATCCGACATGAGTTAGTAATTACATTCATAAAAAATGGAACAATAATTCCTGTAGAACTAGCTGCGGCGGGCATGTTTGAGACGTTATATCTTCTAACTACTATTGTGTATCATCGCAACAAAATCTTGTTGTTAGATGAACCCGCATCTAACCTTCATCCTGAGATGCAAAGAAAGGTATTGGATTTGCTAAAACAGACTACAGTACAAAAAAATAAAAATCAAGTAGTGATGGTAACTCACTCCCCATATCTCTTAGAGGGGACGGAACGTGAGAACATTTGGCGATTTTCTATAGTCGAAGATAAGACCACAGTAATCTTACGGGTGATACAGACTTTAAAAGAACTTCCAGAGGAAACTCAAAAGCAGTTATGGAAGAATTTAAGAAATGTCGACATAAGAGGTATCCTTTTTTCTAGGGGAATTGTATTCGTCGAAGGCCCATCAGACAGGTTTGTTATACAAGAAGTTGACAGGCTCTTGTCATTAGAAGGAAAGGGTGCCGACATGTCAAATAATGAATGGGCCATTATCGAACTTGATAGTAAAAATAGTATTAGGACATTCATTGATTTGGCAAAGAAGCTCGATATGCCCTATGCAGCGATTCTCGACTATGATGCATTGATGCATATTGAGGGAAACGTTAAGAACAATGGCAAGTCTGTAAAAACATCATCACTCTTCGCAAAACTGGATGACCTGCTGAGCCAAGATGAAATTGATATTTTGACTAGCTTGGAAACAAAAATCAAGCAACAAAACAATGACAAAGGGAATTCAGATTATTGGTATGATAATAGCGAGTTGGAAAGCTTGAAGAGAATAGCTTTGCGACATCGAGTATATGTGCTTGCGAGTACTATTGAAGGTACCACACGCACTCCCCTCGCCAAAAGAGAGAGTAAGCCCTTGAAAGCTTTAGAATGGGTTGCTGACCTTAAAGATACGAGCACTATTCCTCCTGACTTGCATAATTGGAACAGCTATCTCAAGGATGTCGTAAAACAATCTGTGTAATCTAAACTAGAGTTTCATATGATGTCTATGATTGTCAATTAGATGTATTTTTCTTTCTCGATTTGAACCGCAACTTTTTGGCGCAGCAGAAGCAATGGCTTGCCCCACCAGTGTGATAGAATACTGCACACTTGCAGGCTTGTTTTCTGGCTTGACTTGCTCTTGCAGAAAAGCTATCTGCTCCACAATAATATCATCCAGACCGGTGCTCATAGTGAAGGCAAGCTCCGGGTAGCTGGTCATAATGAAGCTAGCACTCCGGGGAGAGGAAAGCCTAACTGTGAGTATGATGTTTTGGATAAATGCTATATACCTACAACCCTGAATTTAGATAAAAGAATACATTGTTAACCTCTTTTAGATTACTGCGAATCGCTTTTCTTGTAGTAAGCATTTTAGCATTTTTCACGTCGCTCACTCCAAGTTATGCACAAACTCCAGATGTCCAATTCAAACAAATTGACCCTGTCCAAGGTTTCTACATCGAGAGTGACATTGTGACTACTAGCATTGTGATAACCAATCCAGCACGACAAGATTTAGCATATTACATTAGCTTCAATGACGTACCGCCAAACAGACCCGATGAAGACCCATCTGAAATGTCAAGTTACTCTTTCATAAATCCGACTGAAGCAAATAGAACTATAGATTATACCCGTAGGCTGATGACAGCCGGGGACTGGAAGGTAATAGTGACTGTCAGACAAGCTGACCCGCCCTTTCGCTTAGTCGGAAATTTTTCTCGGCCAATACATGTAAAGCCTGCTGAATTTGGACTAATGCAGCAACAAACAAAAACAGAATCAGAAAACCTGTTTTTGACTAGGTTAAACATAATAGTTAGCTCGTTAGTAGCACTTGTTGCAGCCGTAGCTGGCGCAGCATTCACCTATTATGGTGGAAATAGGGCAGAAAGGAAGAAGCTAGAGCAAGAGAGAAAGAACATGAAGGCGCTGGTAAGGCATGACCTTATCAATTTCTCTTCATTCTTGGAGAAAATTTCACAACAAGCATCTGGTAATCCACCAGGATTTGTCGAAAATGTAGGCTCATCCACATTCAAACGGACGATGGAAATGCTTAGTTATACCCTTCATTATCAGAATATGTCATTTGAAATCAAGGCAAGAACATTTGACCCTGACGAGTTAGAAAAACTTGAAGAGGTCTATACAAGATTGCAATCATTTAGGAATAGCACACTTCAACAATATGAAGAAAGTAAAAACACTGCAAGAGTCATTAAAACAGCACCGTATATCTATTTCTCCAAAACAACTGTTGATGAATTATTGGAAATAGTTGAAGACGCTGGGGAACTACTGACTATGTAACGTATGGATTTCTCAATTCCGATGAATCATGTCAATGGTAAAATTTTCTTTCACGAGCATCATTATTGACAGCGACAATTACAAATGAACCGTTTACTATGCTTTTTGGATAGTTGTCCCCACATTTCACCGCTCTCTTTACAAATACCCATTCTTTTCGCCTTAATTCTGCTAAAAGCAAATTCATACATTTCGTTACGAATATTTGCGTCAATATGATATCTTCCGTCTATATCTTTATTTTTGAGCATACTACGGAGTTCCTTGCTTATTCTAAACGCAAGGCCTGGATATGCTCTTAGCGTTCCTACGACAACTCCTCGCAAGTCAATTTTGTTAAGTTCAGCAAAAAGTTCAGAATAATACTTTTTCCATCCGGGGACCGGTATCATTGGGTCTACACGAACCATTACCGGATAGCCAGCCTTGACACATTTTCTTGCAGCTTGCATGCGCTTTCTGGTAGATGCTGTACCGAGCTCATACTTTCTTACAATAGGTTGGGGATTAATACTGAACCCAACTACCGTCATTCCGTTGTGTTTGGCGGAAAGGAGTGCATCAACATTATCTGATTTTGTTAATAACAGAAGTGTATGTCTGCTTTGCATTCCAAATCGTGTCACTATGTCTGCCATTATTTCTGGTGCACCGGGTGCCGCAAGGCTATCAGCGAGCTCGCCAGTATGCAATATGCTACTTTCTTCTTTCTTAAGAAAATCTTCAATTTCCTTCCACATCTCAGTCGAATTTGAAAATATGGTCTGCTCAAATCCATTCCACTTTTGCACTCTAAATGTGCCTTTTAGGTAGCAATAATCACAGCCGTAGGGACATCCGTTACTCCAGATTAATTCACTGAATTTGCAGCAAAGTACTCCAACAGGTTTTTCTTTCTGCCAGAATTCTTTTACAAACTTGGCCTTCCTTTCCCTCGTATTTATGACGGGAAGAGGTAATTGTTTCACTAAGCTATCTCTCACCTACAGTGGTTCAGTCGCTATATAAACACAATCGTATACGAAAGAGTTTATTCTCTGCTCGTACCATAATCAGTGACAACTGTTGAAAGATACTGGCTTTCGTGAACTTGACGATTCGAAGCAATCGCCGTATCCAAAAGCCGCAAAAAAGGCTTGGAGGACAATTCGGAGACAACAGAGAGCGAAAGCAAGTGATGGCTCTATCTCCTTAGACTCGGTGGTTTCTCTTAATGCTATTAGCAAGATTAACCATCCAGAATCTACTTCTACAGAACGTGGGTATGGAAAGGGCCTAGTCTGCCAATTCTCAAAGACTCCTTCAGAAATCGCATGTGGAAGATTCTGGGAACTGCGATGGGCCTATGGTTGTCCATTAGATTGTTCATATTGCTATCTTAGAGGGACGAATCGAGGGAATATGCATCCTAGGTTTGTAAAGCCGGAATCAATACTGAGAGCTTTGGATGAGATATTCTCTGACTCTGCCTTCAATGGTGGCAAGCCTGCCATCTTCAATACTGGCGAACTATCCGACTCGCTTATGAAACCAGAACTTATGCGCCAAATTGTTGACAAATTTGAAGAACAAAAGAAGCATAAGGTATTATTGCTCACGAAGATGGGAGTCAAGAGCATCAAGTTTTTACTGGAAAAGCCGCGACAAAATACTGTCTGTGCATGGAGCATCAATGCTCTAGGGGTAGCAAGAAGGTGGGAAAATGCAGCACCGAGCCCAGAAGAGAGAATTAAAGCGGCTAGTATGGTTTCCGCCAAAGGATATGAAGTTAGAGTTAGAATAGACCCTATATTTCCTGTATCTGACTGGAAACAACAGTATGAAGATTTGGCCTACCGAATAATATCAGAATTTGAGCCACAACGAATTATCCTTGGTACTCCAAGAGGCCTTTGGAAGACTATACACTATGCGGAGAAATCTGGAACTGATATGGGCTGGGCTTCATTCTTTGCTGAAGATACTGGATGGGGAAAGAAAATCAGTACAACTACAAGGCTAGAGATATACAAATTCATGTTTGACAAGCTTAATTCATTAGGTTATTCTCAGGAAAGAGTGAGTATCTGCAAAGAGACGACCACGATGTTATCAAAACTTGGCATAAAGTTTAAGCCCTTGACGTGCCAGTGTTATGGCTAAGTATAGTTGAGTGGTCGCAGAAAAAGTGCCAAGAGCGGCAGGAGCCATGGTCCTAATGCAAAGACTTACCTGGATTGGTGGATTGATAGGCTAGAAGAACTCCACGGCTTTGAAGCAGATGCAAAAAAGTTGTTTGAAACAACAAAGCAGGCTATGCCTGCTGATTCTTGGGCTATTCTCAAACTTGCCTTTCTGGGAAATTATGTTGACATGTATACTAGCATAATCAAGAAAACTATTGGCAGAATGTATTATCTTGAAACAAATGCTGGATGTGGTCTAAATATGATTGAGGACGTGGATAATGCCATCATCTATGGCTCCCCAATGGTGGCAATGAAGAAAACTAAGAAGGCATTTGACGGCTATGTACTGATTGAAAAGGAGAGGACTTATTGCGATGCTTTACAAAAACTAATGCCATCGGCCAAGATAGTATGTGGCGATGCTAACAGTGATGTAAACGGCAGCACTAGCTGCCAAGGGTTGCGTCATGCGTTATCGTTGGTGCCAAACAATACGCCTATTCTGGCATTTGTAGACCCCTATGGGATGGATATCCGATGGCCAACTTTGGAATTGCTACTAGCTACGTGGAGTGATGTAATAATAAACTTTCAATCTGTTCAAAGAGTGGTAGGCTCTGTAGGATATAATGAAAAGTACGGGACAACTTTGACGGAATTCTTTGGAACAGACGCATGGAAGAAGTGCAGGACAAATGGGGAATTCTTGGAACTTTACATGTCACAAATAAGACAGTTCAAAGATGTTGTAATACCAATTAAAATTCAGGGCAGAGGAGGTTATTACTATCATCTTATTGTCGCTGTCAAGAAAACAAAGGGACCTCAGGACTGGATTGAATTTATTCATAGAACAAAAGAAAATGTTGAGAGAGCTGATGCTAATGATATCGAGCAGTTCATGAATATTTTCACGAATAAACAGGTTACTCTTGATGAACTCTTCAAAGGCAGTAGCTGAGCGCAAAAATATGGTAAGCTATTCCGTGGGAACATGAGAAAAGAATTTCTTGAGGATTACCAAGCAAGAGAAAATGCAGCACTTCAACGATATGCTGATAGAGTAAGAAATGGAAGTGTGGATATTGATGAGAGATTTCCTAGCCTTGACAGGTTCAACAAAATCAATTATCCAATTGTTGTTTGTGATAGAACTACTTATGTTCTTGATGGTGAAAAAATATGGTCCCAAGTGCCTTTTGCAGGGACCCTTGTAATTCCATTACACAATTTGACAAAAGAGAACATGCTGAATGGAAATGGCTTTGACGTAAATGATATCCCATATCTCATTAGCCTTGCAAAAAGTAGTGGTAAAGTACAATTTGCTTTGACAGCAAGGGCCCAGCTATATGAAGGGTTGGAGCATCTAGAGCCAATATTTACAGAACTAAAACCTCCTCTACTTGCAGCTGTCCCTCATGATGCGCTAGTTGATTCAACGACTTACAAAAAATGGCTAACAGAGTTTTCTACTCTGTCTAATGTTGCCTATACAGAGTTGATAGCTGAACAGGTATTAGAGGTCGGTCAAGGGAGAGCACTTTTTGAAAATATCATGACTCAGCAAGCCCACATCTATGTTGCTCTGAAGATTCTAAAGCTAGATTATCTTGCTGAGAAAGTAGCAAACTCCCTGATAGATTCGCCAGAATTCGCAAATCTGTTACTTGGCTCCTTGTCAAACATTACTAGTCAAGTACTACAAGGACTACATGCAAATGTCAATATTGGAATGACCAAAGTGAAAATGCATGGTCTGGATGCCTTTCCTTCGCTTACTGAATTGCCGAAACCTCTGATGCCCCTAAACAAAGATTTCACATATCCTGTGGAAATAGGGAGGTTTCTACTGAAGAAGATTGCACTTAGACCAGCAAGTTATGAAGCTTGCATAAGCATAATGGACCATTATAAGCAAAATGACTTGTATAAAGCAATGGAATCGCTGGATAAGGGTGTACGGTATCGTTCCGTAGACAAAATTGTCCAAAACGTAGGCCAGCTTGATACGATTCTAGATAACATCTGGCAAGATTCAAGTAGACTCGGGAAACAGAAACTCGGGCTTGCATCGGGAATTGACGTTTGCATTGGCGTAGCTGGAGAGCTCGCAAGTCAGGCCGTGGGAGGATTTGGAGGTCTTTTAGCAGGATTAGGTTTTGCTGTCGCTGACAGAAAATTTGGGCTTACTGATTCATTGAGCGACAGAATTCTCAAAGCTATAAACAAGAATTATCTTGTAAACGTGTATAACTTCAAGCAACAATATCACATCTCCAAATAAAGAACCGCACTGACTATCCATTTCCGACAACGAGCAACCCCATCATGCCTAAACCGACAGTATCTGGAACTGATAGGGGAATGCCTGGTACTTGCAAATCCTTTGTAAAGTCATGGAATTTATCCATACCCATCACGAATGCCATTATTACAAGGGCATTTCTAATTCCCAGTTTCTCCTTAATTGTAGCCTTGTATGTAGACTTGGCTTCCATGACTGAACTGCCAAAACTTTTCATAAGACTAGCTGTTACCCGTCCGAAACCAATTATCTTTGCTGGCAATTCATCTGACAACGCTAGCATTTCAAAAACAATTTTTCCCCTGACCTTGCCAAGTGTTTCAATGACATTACTCCTGAATATCGATTGTTGACCTATCTTTTCCATGTTGCTAACATACTGTCCCGCAGGTGATGGATTGAATTCGCTCAGTAGTTCTCTTGTTTTTGCGACGTATTCTCTTTTTCCTCCCCTATCAAGATTGACAATATTTGTAGGGTCCTGACGGTTTATCCAATCGCCGATTACTTGAGGCAATGCTCGAAATTTATCATCTGGCTCAAGCATAATTGTGTTATATACGTCAGTAAGAATAATGATTCTAGAAGTGATGGGGTGCTCATGATGCAATACCTTCACAGTATCTCTGAGAGTGTTCAGTGATGAAAAACAGCTGGGGTCGAGACAATAGATATTAGAATAGCTCATGCGGTTGTGTTTAGCATCTTCTTATTTAAGATATTTGTCGATTTTTTCCCTTGCTTTATGATTCCTGAATATCTTGATTGAGAATTAGACCCTTAATGATTTTGTTAGCCTCCATGCAATCATCGATTCTATTTCGCAATTCTGATTTGCTTTCAGCATAAATGACTTCCGTATCTCTTCCATCGATTGTAGCAGGATATCTCCCGAACTCTTCATGTGGGTATAAGAGTATCATCGGGTAGGACATCGCTACAATGTAAGAAATCCAAACATAATAATTTCTAATATCAGTCAGCGGCAATTCTTTTTCATCCACTCTTGCAATCTCAGGATTAGTCTTTCCCCAGTTTGCACCGATTTCCATGAGACCGCCGGGTCGCAGGACGATGTTTAGAGCATTCCATGCCCCTTTTTCAGCTACAAAATTGTGAATTGAGTTTTGATAGACGTCTTCTTTACCAGAGAAGAGTGTATTTGCAAATTCTGTAGGCAATCTTGACGCTTCGAGCAATTGTCTGGCTTCCGGTATGACAACTGTCTGAATCTTGTGTAATTGATGTGTTTTAGCCGCAAAGGCAATGAGCCAATGGATTCTTCTAAATAGCCAGTTGAATGAAGCTTCCAAGAATCGCTCAACTACCCTACTTTCAGATGATTTCTTTATGGCTGCTATGAGTCGATTAGTTTCTTCATGCTTTATTATGCCACCAAGAGAACCTTTCCAGACTTCTAACTTCACCTGTTTATTCTTGTCCATCTCTCTCATCAGGTTTAGTATCTGCCCTGTCGCATCAAGAATTTCTTCAAACATGGGAATAAGATTGGAGTCTATATCCTGTTTCGATTTCAGTCTTTCGACTTCATCATGGCAGAACTTATAGCTCGCACGCAAGATAACGCCTGATGGGTTGTGATGGTGAAGGGGGTCACGCCCTTGTTCCAATACAAAATCTAGCCCCAGCTCTGTAATTCTCTTTAGTCTGAGATATTCTTCAAAACCAAACCTGAAGACACAAGCTTTGATAGATAACTCCAATGCCTGCTGAGCATGGTATGCAGCTAAACTGTAAATCCCTTTGTCAAACAGTAAGTTAGCAGCTTCAATATTCTGTTCTGACTTGGCAAGATGAAGCTGCCATTTTTCTACCATATTGATTACCAGTTCTCGAAATGGTTGCCATGTCTAAATCGTTTACGATGTGCTTGATGTGACATCAACCTTTTATTGTTGAAGTGATTTCAAACCATGATAATCCATGCAGCCATCCGATAGCTTTTGGCTAACTGATGCAGAAATTAACTCTGGGCTCGGTGTAATCAAAAGTAAAGTCTCTAGATACCTTAAGGACGCTGAAATCCTTATCAAAAATGGCGGAGAAGCGCCGCATGCTCTGGCACTTTATCTTTATGCTGTTGAAGAATTCGGCAAGATGCATCTGCTCAAAGATTGTCTCACGTCAACACCGGTTAATGGTCGTTTTGCGGTCGATAAGAGTATTTTTGGAAGAGGCAACAATCTGAGCAGTCGACAACAGGCCCATGATAGAAAAGTCCAGAGAGCCCTGCAGGAGCTCCCTTTGGAGTGTACCTTGAATATGCAATCGGTTATTATCAAAATAGGTGCCCCCGCCCCATTTACCATCAATTCTGGAGCATCAGTAGCAAAATTTGTTGGAACAGTGTCAGCTCCCGCAGGAATAACAGGGATTCTAACGGATACCGACGCTCCTGCGCTACCATTTACGAGTAGGGACAGGATGGCAGGCTCGTATGTGGATTGGAGTGACAACGATAGAAGATGGATATCAGATGAATTTTACTACGGCGGTAGTTTAATCCAGCCAACTATGGGACCTGAAGAGTTGAATCAAGCCATTGGCAAGTTCAAAGCTGTCTTATAATCAACTCACTGTTCCAGACGAGCATCCTAATGTTCTTAAAAGCGACATGTTATCAGGCATAATGGTTTGTTGTTTCATCTATTTGAATTCAAAACAGTGAACCCCTTTTCCTACCATGTTTAAATCCCACCGACCCCACTATAGTAATGGGTTCACCTGTTACTTTTGCTGGGTATACTGCGGTAACTAGTTACGGAAACAGCCAATCCAGCAGAAGGACCATGATGCCAGATTCCTGCAAAGTTGACGACAACGCTTGCAAAGCCTGCACCTACTTCATCTTTCCGATATTTTCAAGAACTTTGCGTCCCCTACTAGTTAGTGAATAGATCCGCCCAACTCTGTTATTTGGAGTCAAGCATACGATTAACCCGCGTTTATCTAATTCTGTTAGTGCTCTGCTGACATTTGCAAGGTTCAATTGCGCATTATTTGCAAGAATTGTTGGAGTCTTGGGCATTTCTAGCATACCAAGTATGACTCTTCTAGTCTTACTAGCCATGACGAAACCAACGTCATCCCAAGACATTCGGTCATGCTAAACACGCGATTTATATGCACTCTATTATCACTATACTATCAATCTAATATCAAATATTAAATAGTTGGGCTTATGAACTGATTTAGTGCAGTTCCAGAAGTTATGGTAATTATCATTTCAAGAAAGGGTCAAATGGCTGAACGAATCGACAAGTCAGACTTTGTTGATGAAAAAGAGTTGGAGGACTTCATTAACGAGCATCCGGGTAGCATATTAACTGAATTTAAAGAAAACGTGAGATTTCTTACTCTAAATCAATTTCCAACTAAAGTTACCGGTGCAATTGATGTGCTTGGAATAGACAGTGATGGAGATATCTATATCGTAGAAACTAAACTAATTAAAAATAATGACAGACGTGATGTTATCGCCCAAGCACTTGATTACGCTGCCGCCTTGATGTATGAATATTCCGACCTCGAATTTGTTGAGACGCTGGAAGAACAGCTTGCCAGAAGTAAGAGATATACAGATTGCAAACTTGAATCTGTGCTAAGTGCCCTCTTTGTCGATAACATGCCTAGTAATGGCGAAGCGGACAATAGAATATTGGGCCTGATTAGGCGGATCAAGAATAATATTCAAAATGGTAATTTCAAGATGATTGTAGTTATGGACAAGGTTGATGATCGATTGAAAGACATATTATCATTCATAAATCAGAAAAGCAAATTTACAATTTGTGCCTTTGATATGGCCTATTATAAATATAAAACGACAAGCACGACTGACGTAAATGATAACGAAGAGAATTATCTGAAGATAATGGTTCCGAACTCATATGGACTTGTGAAGAAAGATGCGGATCTGGTTGACAAACTTGAAGAAAATGACTTTTTTGAATCATTAAATAATGCAGGTCTGAGCAAGGAGCAGCTGGACGGTCTGCATAAAATATTTGATTATTGCGTCAAGAGCGGAGACATACGTTGGGGAACCAGGTCTTTTTCTGTGATATTACCGGCATTATCAGATAAAAGCTTATTCAACATCTATTCAAATGGAACTATTCAAATGGCTTATGGTAATCTACATCCACATGAGCAGGTCATTTTCAAAAACGCTTTTGCAAATGTCCCAAAAATTTCAGAGATCCTAGGCGGGAAAGGTTACAAGATGTGTATGGATCCCGCATGGATATTATCGTCAGATGAATTTATCAAAGCGCTCGAAGAATTACAAAACCGGCCTGCCTATTAGCATCTTTAACCGACTCCTTTGACTTTGGAATATCTTTCGCAAGGAGTAGATTGTTATCGCACTTTTCCACTCTGGTAACAATAGGATCGCTGAGCTATTATTGTAAAACCTATATAGGTTTATAAGTATGCCTATATAGGTTTTTGACAAAATAGTCAATTACCTTAAAATATCTGTATTGCAAATATTACCTATGGATAGGGAAATAGAAATAACTGCTCATAATGAGCAGACTACATCCACAGCGTCGACGCCAGTCCGTCCGAAAACACCTACAAAATCATGCCGAAGTAGGTTAGAGCAATTTAAGCTCCAACTAGAGAATGATGTTCTCCAGCTAATTTACCAGGGCTATACTCAAGTACAGATTGCAGCCAAAATGAAAATATCACAACCAACCGTAAGCAGAATTTGGAATAAACAATTAAACAATTATTGCAGGACCAGACAGGACTATAATAATCTGAGGAAAGCTCAATCCATTAAGAAAATAAACGAACCCGATTTGATCAAAAACAAACTATGGCAAATAGAAAATGACAAAAAGACTAGTCCCGAAGTTAAATTGAAGGCACTAAAAATTCTGACGCAGTATGATGATCAACGGATACGAGATGGTGCGCTAAGAAACTTATATAATGTGTGTTCCAGTGAATGGCCTATTGAAATTAACGACCATTTTAATAATAGTCTACAGTAATTTGACCTTGAACAGTCCTGCAAAAAACTTTAGGCAAAGCATAGATCGTGAACCATCCACGAATCGTAGCTGAAGAATTGTCAATTATTCAGTTTCACGCTCAAATTATTCACTTAATTGAGCGTGAAATTAGTGCCTATTCATTACCTGATTACGACTTGCTATGCGTTGTCCTTTCATTCTGTTACAGTTGATTATTAATGCATAACTGAACATATTATTCTACAATGGACAAATTGTATGGCGACTATCTCCAGTCGTCGATTAGATACACGTCGCTCCTGTTATATCCGGGTTCATTTGGCTTGTGCATCGCGATGCCTTGCAGGTCCGTGCGGAACCTGCGTTCAATCATCTTCTTGTACGCGTAATGCCGGCCAGTGTTTACTCCGGCAACAATGCGTGACAGACCCTGAGACCTTCCAAATGATTCGCACACATCCAGCAAGTAGTCAAAATGCTGCAGAGAGTCTTTTTCCGGCCTGACTGCCCCAAACTTTATGTAACAAGTGCCGCTGCCAGCCTCGGTTCCCGGACCATAGTGGCATACTGCCAGACCTGCAAGATCGCCTTTATCGTACAGCAGGATCGTGTCGCCAAGGCGCTGCCTTTCAACAGAATGGATCTCTTCTCTCAAATCTAGGCCGTCATAAATCCTGTTTGTCAATGACCTACACTCTTTAACGGCCTTGTCTTTTTCCGTTGTACTCAATTTGGAATATCCAGTCCAATCCTGTTCCATTGTCGGCGATTCTATCGGCTTTGACATTATAGCAGTTAAAAAGCGCGGCCAAAAACCAAATTTCTGGTACAGGTGGACGTGCTTGCTGCTTTGAGCAAAGGTGAACAGCCCTGCATGCTTGATCTGCCATTTTTCAAATATGCTCATCGTCCTTTCCACCAGCTGCTTTGCAGCTCCCTTGTCCCAAAAATCTGGATGGATGGTAAGGGGACCGAATATCCCCACACTTCCCCAGTGCAATGCAAAATTAGAGCCTATGATTCTGCCATCAGCTTCAGCTACCAAAGCCGCAGAAGGGTCAGCATGGTACCGGGTTTTGACGTAATCTGCATCTCCCATAAATGACATCGGGTCAGGCAGGCCAAGAAAGGTGCCAAACGCAAGTCTCATTATTCTGTCCGCCTCTGGAATGTCTCTTTCCGTCATGTAGCGGACTTGCATGGTAGAACCTTGTCTTCTCTTTTCAAGACTACTATTTATCAGATCCATTATTCTGTCGCCGGAAATTCATGATATTTATTGAGTCTTGCATGAAACAACCAGATGGCCAAGGAAATTGCAGAGACGCAAGCATGGGACATCATCAAACCGGTTTGCAGGGAATTGTACGAGCTCGTGAATGAAAAAAATGGTTATGTTTGTTTCAGCTACAGAGAATAACGATGGATCGTTTACGATAAACCTAAAGTCAAGCCGCATCCATCTGGCGTCGCGTGGATTCAAAGACAGCATTGGCGACGTAGAGTACGGCAGCGGCAAGATGCGGATAGGATTAAGGGCGAATGGCAGGCCGGGAAATGTCAGCATAGAACTGATCTAGGATCGCGCGAATAGTTTTCATTTCTGCCCACTTTCGCTATTGTTAAATAGTCGAGCTCTTCTCTAAACTTTATGGCAGCAAAAAAGAAAGCTAGCAAAAAGAAACCAGCAAAGAAATAAGTCCGATGAAATAATTGTGTATTAATTTCTTGTACACATATCCCTTTTTCACAATCTAACAACCAGACGATCCCTACATTCTTATTGGTCGCGCACGGCTACCTTATGATGAATAGAATCTTTTCCTCCATCAGGACTCACAATAATCTCTCAAGCAGTCCTGCATTGTGCAAAAGCTGCGGCCAGCCTGCCACAAAAGACGCCCTGTTTGACGTAGGCAATGGAATCGCAGTCGTGGAAAGATACTGCGACCCCTGCGCAAAAACCGTGGAAAACAGAGGTTCTGCTTCTTGAGTTTTAGAAACGCCGTCCAGCCACGCGTTGGCTCTGGCGCCCCAAAAAACGAGCAGGAAAGGACAGTCGCTGACCGCGAAGGCACGCCACATCTTGAATATTTCATGAACGGGAGCTGGCGCCACAGCAGAGCAAGATGCAAGCTCCGCGTAAACAAGGACTGCAACAGGTAAGCTTTAAGAGATTTTGCACCGTATCATCATCGGTAATGGATGCTTTTGACTGTATAGCAACAAAACTTGATGTCCGGGAATTCAGCCGTCAAAAGGTGCCTTCTGAAATAAAATCCAAAGTCTTGGAAGCGGCCAGGCTGACAGGCACCGGACTCAACACCCAACACTGGCGCTTTATTCTGGTGCAGGACAATCTCAAGAGGCTTGCCGATGACAGCACAAGCGGAGGATGGGTTTCAGGCGCCGATTTTGCGGTGATAGTGCTGACAAACCCAAAGTACAACTTTCATATGATTGACGCCGGGCGAGTCATGCAGAACATGCAGCTAGCGGCATGGAATTACGGAGTGGTGTCGGGAGTGTTCACTGGCATAAAGGAAGCGCAGTTTCGAAGCGACTTTGCAATACCAAAAGAGCTGAACCCAACGATTGTCCTAGGGTTCGGGTATCCTGTAAGAAAACTGGCAGGCAAGAAAAGCCGCATGGCGCTTGGCGAGCTTGTCTTTATGGAAAAATACGGCAACAAGGGGCAGCTGTAACTGCGTCACGCCCTGAACCCTTGCGTCATTTCGTGGCAGGCTTGGCTGTGCCTGGCCGCTTCTTCACTGTCATTCTTTTTGTCAATGTCAAAGACAACATTGCAGGTGTAGCAGCGGATCAGCATCATGGGGTCTGGACCGTTGGCAGCGGTTAAAGAAGTTTTGCAGGTAGACAAATCATCGACTGCCTTTTTATCCTTTTAATGCCAAGGTAATCTGACCTATATTACTAGGCCACGACCAATCCTTTACGCCCCTGCCAACGGTACAGTGCTAGAGCCACTTTCTGGCAGGGCGGCTTTTCTCTCAAAATCCGGCTTTCTTTAGTTTCGATCCGCAGTTAGGGCATGAAGACTGGCTGTGTTTTGTGCCGCAATTCATGCAATAGTAACTGATGCCGGGGCTGGACATACCGCCTCCAAATAGTGAGCCTCCCTGCCCCATCATCTTGAGGTACCTTCTCCTCCTGTAAAGAGCAAGAGGGATGATTGCTGCCATCACTACCAGAAGCGACAGCGGAAAATCAAGCAACATCGTGGCTGCAACTGCGATGCCAAAGTAAATTCCGATCCAGAACAACTGGTTGGTCATAAACCGCTTTGTGTTGCCATCCAAGCGCGCAAAGCATTAGGTCTTTGCTGCTTATAATATTATGGCTTGGGCTATTTTTAAACGCCTAATCTTTAAATCACATAGTGGCGCGCGTTAGCCATGCCAGAAACAATCTGCAGGCACTGTGGGTCTGATCTGCAATCAGGGACAGAAATCTGCCCCCTCTGCAGCCAGGCCATGACAATGGAATGCAGCAACTGCGACTATGTTTCTGAAACCAAAGTTCATGTTGACTGTCTGAACGCAGAACAATTCCTGAGCGACGCATTACAAAGTAAAACCCCGTGAAAGTGGCAGGCAGGTGTTGCCAAGCCTAAACTTGATAACCCTTCCCCGTTCATTTCACGGGGATCAATATATGTTAAACATCGTATTTAACGGCATCAATCCAGCCAAACTTCTGAAATTGCTTTAAGGGATAGTGGCGAACAAATGCCATGGCTGAAAGAGAATACAAGGAAAAAGTCAAGGTTGACGATGACAAGGAAAAGGTCGAGCGCGAATACAAGGACGAACTCGGCAACAAGGTAAAGGAAAAACACGAAGTAAAGATAGACTAAAAAAGCTCTTCCTTTTTTATTGCTCTAACCAGCTAAGCTCGATATCAAATATTTTTAGCTAGCCACGTCTTATGGCGTTACGAAGATTTTCAGGCATGTTCAAAGTGCTTGCATTGATAGTTGGAGGAATATTCCTCATGACGTTTGGCATATACTTTCTTAGCATAGCCAGCCTGCCCGCGTTTGCCTTCCCAGTGCTTCAGTTGCCCGTGATAAACGTCAATTGGACAATCGTCGGGTTTGTCGCGATTGCCGGCAGCATCGCCACGCTTGGCTCGGCGTTTATAGTCAGCAGGCTGGGCTAAGACAACCCGGTAACTGACTTAAGGATAGCCGTCCATATTGTCTGCATGGCAGAGGCCAGTGATCAGGAACGTGAAGCTAAAGGCCAGCGGCAGGTCGCTCCTCCAGTCAGTGAAGAAGAAAAGTCTTCAGTAAGGGACTATAAAAGCGAGGACAAGAACGAGATTGCCAAGACAAAGATAGAGTACACCGAGGTAACGCCCAAGGAAGAAGAAAGAAAAAAGCGTGAACAATAACGTCAATGATCTGATTATAATCTTAATGCGGAGGCGAGAACAACAGATCCCTGTCGTGGAGAACCAGCCTCAGTTTCTATACATAACTAGCACAGGGTGGAAGACAGGCAACCCGCACAGGATAGAAATCTGGTTTGTCGAGTACAACAAAAGGTACTACATCCTGTCGGAAGGTGGGATGAGCGCGCACTGGGTGCAGAACATCTCGCACAACCCCCAAGTTTCCTTTAGCATAAACGAAATGAACTTTGCAGGCACTGTGCGAAAACTGGACGCAGAAAAAGAGCCCAAGCTGTCAGCTACAGTTTTGAAGCTGATGGATGCAAAATACAAGAGGAACGAGGGCCTGATTGTAGAACTTGTACCGGTATAAAGCCAGATCGGGCAAGCCGAGACTTGCCCAATGGAATCAGAGCGTCGATCTGGCTGCATTGGTTTTCTGTCTGGTCAAGGCAAGACATGCCAACCGGATTAGGGGCACAAAATGGCTGCCATGCCGCCTTCTGCGAATGTAGAGCATCAAGGGTATTACGGATTGCATACGCATGTTAGCTAAGCTATTTCGGGGTTTGGATTGCTGCTATTTATGCGCTGGCTGCCTGTAATTCTATAATTTTTCATACTTGGAAATATAAAGCCCCAAGAAAAATAATGACACGTGGTATCGCTCCAAAAGACCCTGCTGTCAACGAAAAGCATCCGTGCAATACTGCCTCACGGGAAACGATGCGCCTGTGGCCACAAGAAAGACTACCACATCAACGGCACGTCAAAATGCGTTTTTGGCATCTGCCAGTGCGAAAGATACCACACCTAATATGCACACTCTAGGTTTATTTGCCAAGTCCATTGACTTTACCTGTTGGAAATACCGCGCTTTGCAGCAGAGCATGTCATTCCAAGAGATTACGGGAAGCCTGCAATTTCTATTGGCAACTATTACCTAAAGTGGGACGATGCTTCACACGGGATAGCTCAAAAAGAAGTGCCAGAACTGAAAGGTCTGATAAGCGACTTGGTGCCGCACCTATCTTCGACCATATATGAAGCGGCAAAAGAAATCCACGTCGCCATCGAGGAAAACGCGAAAGGCGCGGAGGTGCGCCACATACATGCCTTCTCACCAGAACTTTTGCTTACCCACAGGAGGGGAGACATAACCTACACTCTGCAAATGAAAAGGGACGGGACCACGCTTTTGCGCAGGAGCGAAGCAGTGGTTGTTGTGGACGACGGCACCAAAAAGAAAACATTGCTTGATGTGAGCTGGGTCATTGGCGAGCTCCTCTTTAACCGGCAACCTGACTACCGTTAGACACATAACTAGACCCTGCGTCTTCTAGCTGTGTTTGGAAAGGCAAAATGCCGGCTCTGCGGCGACGACGTGAGGCTTGCGCTGAGGCACCTAAGAGACAGCCACCCGGAAATCTATGAACGGGAAGTCAAGAAAATGCGGATGCCGGAGATCATGAAAAAATATTTTGTTGAATGACTACCGACCTATGCTATAGAACATTCTAACCTAGCAATTTATCTATGCGAGCTGTGTTTCACGCTTACGTGTCCCGCCGCGGCTCTGGAGCTCTGCCTGCAAGGCAAGTTATCCTGCTGGCATCAGTCGCCGCCGCAGCAGTCTCGCTGTCACTTTTGTCTTACAGCTACTTTCAGTATACATCAGGTGAAATCACGAAAATCGTGACGGGCGACTTGCAGGAAGAGGCACGGGTGGAAGCTTATCACCTTTCTGGCTTGATGGAAAGCAAGATACAACTGATTGACAACAATTTGGAAACCCTTGTCCTCAGCCCATCCATAATGGAAAACGATCTGAACGAGGCCAAGCTTGTAATAAACAACAGACAAAATTCTACCTCAGAAATCACCGACCGCTACGTCTGGCTTGACAGCGCAGGCAAGACAGTCTGGTCAAGCGGGTTTGCAAACGAGAGCGAATACATGACCTACAGGGGGACGGACGTAAGCTTTAGGCCGTACTTTAAAGAACCGCGCGATACGCTCCTGCCTTACTACAGCACCACGATCGAGTCTCTGGACGGAGTGCCAAGGCTATTCCTGTCGCACCCGATAATTGGCAATGGCAGCAAGCCTGCCTTTGAAGGAGTAGTTTTTTCAGCTATAACATTCCAAAATCTTGGCAGCATCCTAGAGTCCTCAATGTCTCCAGAGTTAAGCTCCAACCTAATTGTGACTGACACAGACAGCTTGACAGTTTATTCAAGCAATCCTGCAGACATGGGCAAGAAATTGCAAGTCGGCATGGTATCGCAATCTTCGGCCGAAAACACACAATCATTTGACCAGATGCTCCAGCAGAGCCATAATGGCAAGACCGGCTCGTATGACTTTGTTGGCGACGGCACATCTAAGACTGTGGCGTACGCCCCAATAGACATCAGGGACAATCATTTCCTGACACTGTACATCCTCGTGCCACACAACGTGTCGATGAAAATAGATCCGCTGCTCCAGCAGAACAACAACTTTGCGCTTGCGATCACTTTGGCAATTGGCGGCGTGGCGATCGGCACCTCAATACTGATTCTGTCATGGAACAAGGCGCTGCAGACGTCGGTAAACAAAAAGACTGAAGAATTGAAGCAGGCAAACGAATACCTTGTAAACGCAAACGCAAAACTTGAAGTGCAGGACAGGGTGCAAAAGGAGTTCATCAACATCGCGGCTCACGAGCTGCGGACTCCTGTCCAGCCCATACTTGGCATGACAGAAATCCTTGAAAAGGACCTCGGCGACAGGCGAGAAGACATCAGGCTCATAGCACGAAATGCCAGAAGGCTTGAGCGACTCACGCAGGACATCCTTGATGTGACCAGAATAGAAAGCAACTCGCTCCAGCTGCATAAAGAGCGGATCAACCTGAACGACCTAATCCTGCCACTTGTGGAAGACTACAGGAATCAGGTTACAAACGGCGGGACCAAGATCATCTACGAGCCAAAGGACATCTTTATTGAGGCAGACAGGGAGCGACTCACACAGGTAATTTCAAACCTGCTTGGAAATGCCTTCAAGTTCACAAAGAACGGATCCATTTCAATAGCTGCCGGCAAGCTGATGGCAAAGTCAGCGTGACAGTAAAAGACACCGGGAGCGGCATAGACACTGACATCCTGCCGAGGCTTTTCACAAAATTTGCGACGAAGTCAGACAAAGGGACCGGCCTTGGGCTGTTTATTTCAAAAAGCATCGTTGAAGCACATGGCGGCAGGATATGTGGCGAGAATAATAATGACGGGCAGGGGGCCACTTTTGCCTTTATGCTACCCGTGGGCGACATGAAAGAAGAAAAGGTAAAGCGCGAAATAAAGGAAAACGACTAGCTTACTTCTTTTTTATGTGCCTCAATGATGATGTAATCGATTATACCTTTCTTTGAGACGTCCCTCATTTTCAGAAGTGACCTGTAAAGGACACCCTCTACAAACGATGAGTATTCTCTGAGTATCATGTGCCTGAGCTGCTCCCTATTTTGAACATAGTAATCCGCTAGCGGCTCGTAAACGCACTTGCCAATGAGCTTAACTTCAGATATGTCAAACCCGTTCTCTGCAATTGCAGACTTCACGCGGCCAAGCCCGTAATGCTCCGACGACCACGTAAAGGAAAGGAGCCCGAGGGTGAAGAGTTCTTTTAAGCGGGCTTTTTGGCGCATGGTGACAGGCATTGCGATGACAAGCGTGCCATCCTGCTTCAAAATTCTACTGCACTCACTTACAAACCTGTCAAGAGGCTTGAAGTGCTGAGCAGATTCGAGAGCAATAACCCTGTCTGCAGACCTATCGGCAAAGGGGAGCGCCGTGGATGTGGCGTTTACTAGCGCTATGCCATCTGAATGACTTCCATTATCGATCAGGCTTGCAGAAAATAGTTGCCTGTAATTGATGTTCACACAACTGATGCCAAGCTTGCCGTGATCCGACTTCCATTTCGCCGCCGGAGCGCAAAGCCCGCTGCCGACGTCTATCAGGTTTGAAGCAGAACCAAGCCCTGCAATTTTGCCAACTAGCGAGCACAGGTTAAGCTGGGCAGCTGCAGGAGTGCATCCATCGCCGTCCCAGTACCCAAAGTTGAGCATGTCGCCGCCGGTTGTTAGCTGCATTACCGGCGACAGGGAATTGTACATGTTGACGACGTCATTTTCATTTCGCCGGAAAGTCCACAAGATTGCCTGCAGCGGGTCTATCAAAGGTGGTCGGCAAGTGTCCTACTGTGGTGGCCGATATAAACGAGCGCTGCCTAGAGCCATTTCCTGTTCTTTTCAATTTCCGGCATGACTTGTTTTTCAATTATGCTGACAGGGTTTGAGCCGAGGTCAAATGAGAGCATCAGGTAGAACTTGTCCTGCCTGTCAGATGTAACTGGAACCGTGGCGCGAACAAGGTTTTCGTACTTGCCTATCACATACTGGAGCCGGCCGACCTTTGGGCCGCCGTGAATAGCTCCTGTACGCTGTATTGCCTGCATGGTATATCTTTCTGTCTCTTCCCTTGAAGACAGGGGGACAAGACCACGCCTGTATGCGGTGGCTATCAAGGAGCCGAGGTGGTCTGCGACTCCGACATATCGGATTGAGCTGTCTATTTTAAGAATTTCATTGCACAGGTCCTGATAGTTTGACATTATCAACAGTGCCTTGACTGCATTTTTATAGTATTTGATTTTCATAAACTACGGAAAAATGGTCAGGACCAGTCCATGTAATCTTCTTTGGAATATTCGTTCTTGTGTCCTCTTGAGCAGACGTGCAGGGTTTCTTTCATTGCAGCCGACCTGACGTCGCCTCCGCTTCCTTCAGGCACATAAACGCCGGCAAAGACTTCGCCACAGGTCTTGCACTTTAGCATAAGCATCGGCATGCTGATCTCTCTATCTGCGAGATCGCTGCTGCGTGCCTTCACGTCGACTTTCGTTGACAAAAGTCTTCCTTGGCGGCGGGGAGTCATTTTCGTGACCCGGGTGCGACCTGATGTGAGCCCAGTATTCCGAATATGTAATCGCGCTCTTGCAGACAGGGCAATTTTCGTGGCCGCATTTGTGGTGGCCCACGAAATTAGGATGTATTGTCAAATTACAAGTTGCACATTTTTCCAAAAGCTATCACTCACTATGAGTGAAACTAGAATTATTACTTATCGCTGTATGCTATTGGTGTCACAGGGCTAGTACGAGCGGGGCTTGCTTTCAAAGTATATCGTGTTCTTGTATTCAAAGAACTTGATCTCCATCTTTCTCTC
>Ga0070741_10002714_pt1 | contig 46411 bp, 31 predicted proteins | sample Coa_R1_4_FD_66440 | JGI IMG/M metagenome (GOLD analysis project Ga0070741, IMG submission 66440) | Surface soil microbial communities from Centralia Pennsylvania, which are recovering from an underground coalmine fire - Coalmine... | ecosystem: Environmental > Terrestrial > Soil > Unclassified ... | reverse complement strand
GATGACGAGGATGCGGCGCCGCTCGGGCGGGCTGACGCGGTCAGCCGGCAGATCTTGATTTGCAAAGCCCACTACAGTGGTTGTATCAGACATCACTTAAAAAGCCCGGCAACGCCTTGCCCACCGCTTGGCCAATTCCGCTCTGTGTTCCAAGCGTGCGCTCGGCTGCCAGGCCACGAGAGTTCCGGTCGCTGAAGAGTATCAGGCGAGGAGGGCTTCGCGGCGCGATTCGGGCAGTTTTGCGGTTCGGGCGGTTGCTGCTGCCGGAAATTCCAAGCGGAAGCGCGTCCCGTGTCCCAGGGTGCTTTCTACTTCAATGATCCCTTTGTGTTCCTGGACGATGCCGTAGGTGATCGACAAGCCGAGACCGGTTCCCTTCTTCGGTCCCTTTGTCGTGAAGAACGGGTCGTAAATGCGCGCTAGATTGTCTGCGGGAATACCCTGGCCCGTGTCGGCGATTTCGATATGCGCAAAGTCGTTTTCAGCCCAGGAACGCACGGTCAGGGTGCCACCACCGGGCATCGCATCACGAGCGTTGATAAACAAATTGAGAAAGACCTGCTGCAGCTTGCCGGCGTTTCCGCGCACAGTAGGCAGATCCTCGGCAAGCGTTGTGTGAGTGGTGACGCCTGTCTTTTGGAATTGGTGATCGACTAATCCGACCGTTTCGCGGACTACGCGGTTCAGGTCAACTTCACCGAAATCAGTAGGCGACGTGCGAGAGAAGTTAAGGAGTGAATTGACGATTTCGCTTGCGCGGAATGTCTGCTTCGCAATTTTTTCGAGCAGTTTCGATTTCTGGTCGTCGCCTGAAACTTGTTTGGCAAGCATCTGCGCGTAAGTCGAAATCACAGCCAGCGGCGTATTTACCTCATGAGCTACGCCTGCGGCAAGCAAACCGATGGAACTGAGCTTGTCGGCTTGAACCAGCCTGCGTTCGAGTTCCGCGCGATCCGTAATGTCGTCGAAAATAATGAGCCGACCGATTTGTTGTTGTTCCTTTGAGATGAGCGGCGCAATCGCGACATTCACTACCGATTCACGGACGACCGGGGCTGACGCAGATTTTGCGAGTTCGAGACCGTGACCATTGCGCGATGGCGCAGACGGCAAATCGGCTTCTTCCAGGCGCGGCCTAAGACCAACTTTGTAAAGGTTGTGGATGCCTTCGCTTCTGCCTTCGTCGAATTTCTGGCAAAGCTCTGGAGGAAACAGATCGGAAAGGCGTTTGCCGACGGCTTCAGCGCGAGAAATGCCGGTGAGCTTTTCGATCTGCGAGTTCCAGCTTTCGACGCGGTCATCGAGCGCGGCTGCGAGAATGCCCACGTTGATGGATTCGACGATGTTTTCGCTGAACTCTTTGAGACGCTCATATTCATCGACCTTCCGCTGCAACGAGCTATAAAGGCGTGAGTTCTCGATTGCGATGGCGACGTAGTTCGAAAGGGTCACCAGCAGGTCGATGTCGTCTTTAGAGAGGAAGTCGCCTTCGGTGGTGCGGCTCACGCCAAAGAACGCAATGGTGCGCGAACGCGATTTGCAAGCGACGTAATACGTGAAATCGAGATCGGCGAGGGTGTGCCGAATGGATTCAGGCAGTTCCTGCGAGAAGACGTCGCGCAGATGCTTGGGGCGTTCGAAAAACAAATAGGGTTTATCTCCGGCGTCTTCGAGAAATCGCAGATCGAGGGCATAGGCATAGGTTTTCGGCGCGCGGCCGGATTTTTGCGTCACGGAATGCAAGTCGAATCGACCAGTGGTTTCGTCCATGAGGAAGAACGCCATTTGCTGGATAGATAGCGTGCGCAACAGGCGGTCGGAAACCTTGGCGAGCATTGCGTTCTGATCCGTTTCGGAGCTCAGTTCGCGCGCAAATTCGATGAGGGTGAGGCGCGCGTCGTAGCGGTCGCGATAAAACACATGCCGATCTAACTGCTCCTGAATCCAACTGCGAATGGGCATGAAGAACAGGGTGGCGAAGGCGATCAGAACCACAAAGGCAGTGGGCGGAATCGAAGTCGCGTGGAAGATCAGAAAGATCACGACATAGAAGGTTCCGATGACGGCAAGCGTCGAGAGCGTATAAACATAGCCTTGTTGAAAGATTATGTCGACATCCATCAGCCGGTAGCGTGTTATGGCGTAGGCCCAAGTCAGAGGAACCAGGCCCATCGACAGCACACATAAATTCATCAAGTGGTTCGGAATGGCACCGAACGCGTAGGGCACAGCGTAGAAGATCGCGAACGGGAATAAACCAACCAGCGCACCGTTTCTGAGGTATTTCAACTGGCGACGGATGACAGGGTCTTCAGATCGGGCATAATCGAGGCCAAGCACGAGCGCTCCGAGGAAGTACAAGAGCACGGAGTAGCCGAGGGTGATCCGGTCAAGTAGCCAGCGGACTTCGAACAGCGGCGTCGAAAAGTGCAAAATGCCTTCCGCGGAGGTTGCCAGCACGGCCAGAAGAACAACAGACGGAAGATAGAGGGCGAGCCATCCCCCCCGCCGGTCGAGGAACTTCGGGCAGAGATGAAAGGTTAAGCAGAAATGCAAGAAAACGGCCGGCGCGAGTAGATTCGCAGCGAGATTGCCCCAATAGAGCGTCTCGTCAAATGTGTTGAGCTTGCCGGAATAGTGAAAGCAACAGGCAATAAACGAAAACAAGCACAGCAGATAAAAGTGCAGTGACTTGGCCGCGCTGGTGCGGCGGTAATAGACAAACAGACCGATGCACAGATACGCAAGGCCGACAGCGTACTGGTAGTAGATGGCCGAATCGCGCGGGGCGGCCTGGATAAAGATGTTGCCTTTTTGAAATTCGATGCCGTCGCGGCGGAGAGTGTATTGGGCCTTAAGACCCTCTCCTACTTGCCAGAGCGCCTGTGGGACATCGAGGGAATGGACGATGGGAAACGACTGGATCTTGATTAACTGATCGCCAACGTGAATGTCAGCTTTGTCGCCCGGACCGCCAGATGTCACATAACCGGCAATTACTACTGTCTTGCCTTGCGAATCCTGACGATCCACCCAGGTGACGCCATCGTCGTGTAACGGATAATTTCGCAGATTGCGAAAACTCAAGACGGCCGCTACAAGCGCAGCGACTGTGCAGATGAGCAGAAGCGTTCCTGCGAACTGTGTCTTGAATTCCGTCACATTCCACCAGAGCGAGTGAAACTATACTAACTCGCTCGACTTGCGGTTACATCGAAAACATTGGCAAGCACGTCGTAATCCATTTTGAATGTTTTGCTATCTCACTGGCAACATTAGGCCTAGAGTGCCTGATCCAAGTGGGCATAGATCGAAAATCCCTGGTTTGGGAGGGCATTTTCCGATTCCGGTATCGCGTGTTACAGTTCTTTCAGGCGTAATCTTTTTCGCTTTAAGTTCCGCCTGGATCATTTTGAACATCAGCCGCTTACCTAAAAGTAACCTGCGTACTCCGATATACGTCCCGGGCGTTGACGCTGCATTGAAACGCTTTTAGACTGAAATAGTAGCCCGCACAGCCTACAGAGGTGGTTCTTTCCGTATGAAGTTTCTCGCTGCTTTTCCGCAGCAACTTAAGGTCGCCGTTCCGGTTCTGTTCTTGGCCGGTACACTTGCGGCCCAAAGCAATTCCAAAAAGAACTCAAGCTCCAGCAGTTCCAGCAACGAGACCGTTGCGAAGCCATTGACCGAAAAGCAGTTGAAAAGAAAGCAGAAGGAACTGGAAAGGGAGCTGGCTGGGCCGTGGAAAAAGTGGCTGAACGAAGATGTCGTTTACATCATTACCGATGAAGAAAAGAAAGCGTTTAAGCAACTTAAGACTGACGACGAGCGGCAGACCTTTGTAGAAAATTTCTGGCAGCGGCGCGATCCTACTCCGGATACGGAAGAGAACGAATACAAAGACGAACATTATCGCCGCATTGCGTACGCCAACGATCACTACGCTTCGGGCATTCCAGGGTGGAAGACCGATCGCGGCATGATCTACATCAAGTACGGCGCGCCCGATGAAATCGATTCGCATCCCTCCGGCGGTTCGTATGAGCGTCCTATTGAAGAAGGCGGCGGCGAGACATCGACGTATCCTTTCGAAGATTGGCGTTATCGCTACATCGAAGGCGTCGGCACAAACATAATAATTGAATTTGTCGATACCACAATGTCGGGCGAGTACCACTTCAGCCTTGATCCCGAAGAAAAGGATGCCCTGCTCTATGTTCCCGGCGCGGGCCTGACAATGGCGGAACAGATGGGCATGGCCGACAAGACGCAGCGTTTCCAGCGCACGGATGGCACCCACCTGGGCGTAGGGAACCAACCTTTGCCGGAGAGCATGAACGAGTTTACGCGCTTGGAGCAGTACGCAAACCTGCAGAAGGCCCCTGTAATCAAATTCAAAGATCTGGAAGCGGCGGTCAATTCGACAATTCGTTACAACACGCTGCCAATGCAGGTGCGCGCCGATTACATCCGGGTGACCGATGCGACGGTGCTTACCAATATTACGTTGCTTTTCAAGAACAACGACTTAAATTATTCGACCAAGGACAAGGTTTCCAAGGCGACTATTAACCTCTATGGGCGCATCACATCATTGACTCGCAAGCCGGTGAATTGGTTCGAAGACACGGTGTCAGCTCAAGTGCCAGCCGAGATGCTGCAGCAGGCAATGAGCGGCTCGCAGATTTATTCGAAGACAGTTCCGCTGGCGCCGGGTACTTATCGCTTGAATATTGTCGCCAAAGACACCGTCGGCAACACGATGAACAACTTTGAAATGGCTCTGAATGTGCCGCACTATGACGAAGATCAGCTAGGAGCAAGCAGCGTCATTCTGGCAGATGAAATCGAGCGGGTGCCGACTAAGAGCATCGGCGCTGGGCCGTTTGTGATTCGTAGCACGAAGGTGAGGCCGCGGGTCGGCGACGTATTTAAGCAAAACGAATCGATGGGCATCTATGCGGAGTTTTATAACTTCGGCATGGATGAGAAGACGAAAAAGCCGGATGGAACCGTAGAGTATGAAGTGGTGGACGCTCAAAATAAGACAGTATTAAGCCAGACTGACGACTTGGCTGCCATTCCGAACGCGTCCGCCTTCCTGGTTACGGTGGAGAGAAAGCTGCCGCTAAAACTATTGCCTCCGGGCAAGTACACGCTGAAGTTGAAGGTGACGGACAAGCTCAAGAACCAGAGCCTTACACCGTCTGCGCAATTTACGGTAACATCATAGATATCTTGGGTCGTTTGACCTCAAAACGCGAAAGGTCAAGTTTGAAGCTGGGTTTCGCGGGCGCACAATCTGTTACGGGGGCCTTAGTCATAGGGCTGCTGGCGATGTGTGGGCCCGCTGCCCCGGCAGATTTGTCGTTGGCCGTAACGGGCAATCTGCTGGGCGTTGTTACCGACGCCGCAGGCACCCCACAGATGGGTGCAACCATCCAACTTTTCAACAAATATGAGCGTGTCATCGCGAAGTCAATTACTTCGCCAGATGGCCGATTTGCGTTCGCCGCGCTTCCAATAGATGTCTATTCCGTGCGTGTGTCAGCCGCGACATTCCTACCGGCATCACGGGACAAGATCGCTATCAAACCGGGCGTCGACAGCATACTACACATCCACCTGGCAACGCTCCTGAGCAGCATCGAAGTGAATTACACGGTTCCGACTGCCGCAATGACCGATGACTGGAAGTGGGTGCTGCGGTCCTCGCCAGCAACCAGACCAGTCACGCGATTTTTACCGGAACTTGCGTCGGCGTCGACCAGCGGAGACCTAAATCCGCGGGTTTTTTCGGGAACCCATGCCGTGCTTTCCGTTTCAGGGGGCGATGGCGGATTGGTGGATTCGGATTCAACGCAAGCCGATTTTGGAACGGGGTTCGCACTTTCCACCAATCTTTTCGGCAAGAACCAGATTCAAGTGGGCGGCACGTTTGGCCAGAATGCGGTAGCGGGTCCGGCGGCAATGGGGCTTTGCGCCATTTATAGCCGGGATCAAGACAATCCGTTCGCTCCCGCGCCCGAGATTACACTCACGATGTCTCAGCTTGGCTCACTGGGTCCGACTATTCCCGGCACTCAAGTCGCTGGTTCCAGTGCGGCGCTTGGAAATGCGGCGGTAGTGCGTACGATGTCGCTCGGAATCTATGAAGTTGCCGACCCGCTGAGCAACGTACATCTGGAATACGGAATGACGGGTGAATCAGTCGAGTATTTACAGCATACGAGTCGAGTGAGCCCGTTCGCACGCATGACGGTTAATGGCGGGGCTGCGGGCACGATTGTCGCCGCTTACAGCGATGGGGGCCGCCCGGATGAGTTGACTGCTCACAGCAAAGGAGCAGCGGCAATGAGCGAGTTGGATAACGATGGCCGCGATCTTACCGACGCGCTTGGCGCACTCGCGCGCTTGCCACAGATATCCGAGCGCAACAGCCGGCTGGAGTTGCAGCGCACCAAGAGCTATGAGCTGGGCTATCGCCGAACGCACGGCAGAGCAACATATGCGGTGAGTGCCTTTTACGAAGCGGTTAGCAATGGCCGCATCAACGTGGCCGGCGATCTGTCGCCGCTCGACAGTGGAGATCTTTTCACGGACGGAGTTTCGGAGACGTCCACCTATAACGTAGGGAATTATCGCCGGAAGGGCTACATTGCTTCGGCAGACGAACGACTGGGCGACAACCTGGATATGGCCGTGGCCTATGGCAGGATGGGCGGATTTACAGCGAACAACGGACCGGTTGGACAAGGCTTAAATTCGCAGCAGCGCTTTCTTAGTGAAGACAACCGTAACGTCGCGGCTGCCAATGTTAACGGCAAATTACCGCTTACGGGCACCACGTTTACAGCAAGCTATGGATGGGTAGATTCGGGCACCGTCGTTCCCCGACACGTCTTTACCACTCAGAACGTGTATGTTTCGCCCGGATTGAATATTTACGTTCGGCAGCCGCTACCGTCTATTTTCGGAATGCCGGGCCGGATGGAAATCACAGCGGACCTGCGCAATTTGCTTGCGCAAGGTTACGTTCCGATTGCCGACGCAAACGGCGGCTCGCTTTTGGTCGTACAGGCACCCCGCGCCATACGGGGCGGCTTAAATTTCATCTTTTAATCGTTCCCGGATGTTTCGAAGTAAAAGCCCCTTGGGAGCCGTTACCGCGGTTGTTGTCGTTGTGTGCAGTGTCGCGGCGACTGATTTGGAACCGGTTGATTTGGCGGGAAAGCCGCAAGATCCACTGAAGTCAAATGCGGCGGCAACTGTTTTGCTGTTTGTGCGGACGGATTGCCCCATCACGAATCGGTATGCACCCGAATTGCAACGGCTGGCGAAAGAGTTTCAGACACGTTCCGTCGCGTTCTGGCTTGTTTACCCGGACCCGGATGAGGCGCCCAGTCACATAGAGGAACACGTTCGCGATTATGGATTTCCGGGGCGCCCTTTGCGCGACCCGCACCACGTGCTAGTTAAAGAAGCTCACGCTACGGTAGCACCGGAAGCGGCGGTATTCAACGGATCAGGCAAGTTGGTGTATCACGGGCGTATCGATGACCGGTACGTAGATATCGGCAAGACGCGTCCTGCTGCGCAAGTTCACGACTTGGAAGACGCCGTTAACGCCGTGCTGACCTCGAAGCCCATCGTGCACGCGCAGACGCGGGCAGTAGGTTGTTCGCTTGCGGATGTCGAGTGATCTGCCGGCTGTTTTTCGTCTGCCTTGCGATCGTCCCAATTGTACGCGCCGCCGCTCAATCTGAGACGCCCACGTTCGCGCACGACATAGCATCCGTCGTGTATGAGAACTGTACCGCTTGCCACCATGCCGGCGGATCAGGCCCGTTTCCGCTAACGTCCTACGAAGACGTCAAAAAGCATGCCCGACAAATTGCAGCGGTGACGAGCGCGCATTACATGCCTCCGTGGAAGGCTGAGAAAGGATATGGCGATTTTCAGGACGAACGGCGACTAACGCAGGAACAGATTCGCTTAATTGGCCGATGGGTGGAAACAGGAGCGCCCGAAGGCACGCAGTCTGAGACGCCTTCCGCGCCGCGTTTCGACGACGGTTGGCAATTGGGCAAGCCGGATCTGGTGCTGCAAGCGCCACGCGGCCTCAGGCTCCCGGCGAGCGGGCCCGACGTTTTCTGGAATTTTATTTTTAAGCCGGACTTGAAGGCGACACGTTATGTGCGCGCTATGGAAATCAGACCGAACGGAACTGCCGGCGCGCGAAATGTGCATCACGCGAATTTGATTATTGATCGAATGGGAAATCTCGCGCGGGCGAAAGCGGATCTAATTAATGGCTTTCCCGGAATGGATTTGGAGATCAGTCAGAATCCGTTCGATCCGACGAGCCATTTTTTGTTCTGGAAAGCGGGCACAATTCCTACGCCGGAACCGGAGGGCATGTCGTGGCGATTAGATCCGGACAATCTGCTTATTCTGAATACGCATTTGCAAGCATCGGGCAAACCGGAAACCGTGCGGCCTGAGATCGGACTTTACTTTACAGACAAGCCGCCTACACGTTTTCCGTTGATCCTCGAACTCGAAGACGACAATGCACTGAACATTCCGCCCGGCGCAAAGAATTTTCCTGCCTCTGACGATTTCCGGATGCCAGTGGATGTGGACGTCCTGGCAATTTATCCGCATGCCCACTACTTGGGCAAGCTGCTAGAAGCTTATGCAACGCTTCCGGATGGCGCGCGTAAATGGCTGATCCGCATTCCCGAGTGGGATCCCGACTGGCAGGCAGTGTACCGCTATCGAGAACCGGTATTTCTGCCAAAGGGCTCGATCATTTCGATGCGATACTTCTACGACAACTCAGCTAGAAATCCGCGGAATCCGAATCACCCACCCAAGCGAGTTCGAGCAGGCAATCAGGCAACGGACGAAATGAGCCACCTCTGGCTGCAGGTTCTTCCGCGAGGGACTGGCGACCGCCGCCGCGAGATTCAGGAAGCGTTGGTTCGTCATCGGCTGTCGAGGCATCCAGGTGATTTTTCGGCTCATCTGAACTTGGGAGCGATTCTGATGTCACGACTCGACATGCAAGGTGCGGTGACTGCATTAAAAGAAGCGGTACAAATCGATCCCAGACGGCCGGAGGCGCACGACATGCTCGGATCGGCAATGCAGAGCCTGGGATTTGGCACAGAAGCGATGCAGCAATTCCAGCTTGCATTACGAGCAGATCCCGATTACATCAATGCGCGCTACGATTTGGCCAAGGCCTTGGCGCGCGAGGGAAAGTTTGACGAAGCAGTTTCACAGTTCGAACGCGTCGCCCATGATTTTCCAAACAGCGCCCGCATTCAGGATGAGTATGGAGTTCTGCTGGCGCGGAGCGGGCGTACCGCTGAAGCATTAAAACAATTCGACGCGGCGCTGGCGTTAGATCCTGGATTTGCGGATGCCCGCATGAACCGTGAGGAACTTGCGAAGCAGATGGGCCAGCGCTAAACGGCCGGTTCCGCCGCTTACGGCGAAGGTATGGTTACTTGAACCTCGGTTGAATAGCCGCTTTCAACACCGACGTTATTCACAGCCGTCACCACATAAAAGTACGTTTGACCACCCTGAACTGAGGAGTCGGTATATCCAGTGCCCGCATCTAGAGAGCCACTTAACCTTGTATAGGGGCCGCCCGAGGTACTTCCGCGATAGACGTAGTATCCAATTACATTCGGCGAACTGCTGACCATCCAATTAAGGGTTACGCTGTGCACCGGCGGTCCTGAAGCGGGTACCGTCCAAGTGCCAATCTGCTGCCACGCTCCTTCGACGTAAGATGTATTCACCCTATTGGCGTAGACGTTCTGTGTCCCTGCAAATGAAGAGTTAAATGTAATCGTCACGCTAATGGCGACTGTGTTTCCCAGCACTGCGACGGAAGCATTCGATACAGGTACGCTGCACTGGCTATTGGATAGCACGCCAGAGCTACCGGGGGTCGCGGACTGATTCACTGCATTACCCTGATCGTTGGTGATGCTCAGCGTATTTGAAGGTTGATCGTAAAACAGATAACAAGATCCGCTTCCGGTGAACGAATTATTGAAAAAAAAGTGTTCCTGCACCTGATTTGTGCTGGTGTAATTGAACGCAAATGTTTGGGTTGTGCCGCTACCGAAGGACGGCGTCATGGTGATTGAATCATTTACGACTGCTGGTACCGTCCAGGTTCCGATCTGCTGCCAAGTTCCTTCGACGTAAGATGCATTCGCGATATTGGCGTAGATATTGTGCGCGCCGGCAAATGAAGCGTTAAAAGTAATCGTTACGCGAAGATTTACCGTGTTGCCCGATATCGAAGCGGAAGCGCTGCCCGCGGGCACGCTGCACTGGCTATTCGATAGCACGCCGGAGCTACCGAGTGCCGCGGACTGACTCACCGCATCACCCTGATCGTTAGCGATTTCCAGGGTATTTGAGGGTTGATCGTAAATCAGGTAACACGATCCATTTCCCGTCAGCGAATTACTGAAAAAAACATGATCCTGTGCCTGACTTGTGCTGGTGTAACTGAACGCAAACGTCTGTGTTATGCCGCTTCCAGCCGAGGGAGTCGCAGTAATTGAATTATCTACAGTTGCCGGCACCGTCCAAGTGCCAATCTGCTGCCAATTTCCTTCAACGTAAGAGGTATTTGCAATATTTGCATAAATGTTTTGAGCACCGGCAAACGAAGCGCTGAATGTAATTGTGACGCCGATGTTCACCGTACTTCCCGATATCTGAACCGAAGCACTCGAAGCAGGCACGCTACATTGACTGCTCGATAATACGCCGGGGGCACCCGGTGTCGCCGACTGGCTGACGGCGGTTCCCTGATCATTCACCATGTAGAGCGTATTCGAAGGCTGATCGTAAATGAGGTAGCATGCCCCATTTCCTGTTAGCGAATTATTGAAAAAAAAGTGTTGCTGCGCCTGGTTCCCGCTAGTGTAACTAAATGTAAAGCTCTGTGTTACGCCGCTTCCAAACGAGGGGCTTACTGCCATCGAATCGCCCGCATCGTCGGGAGTTACGGAAACGGAGGTACCCGCCGAAACAGCCTCTCCGTTAAGGTCTACCGAGTTAAGAAGTCTCGGGATGTTAGGTTTCTGTGCTGCACTGAGTATGGCGGAGGTAAACACCGCCAAGACGATTCCACGAGCACACGTATGGGACGGAAATGCTTTTGGAATAGCCGCCCTAACGAAGAATTTCGCTGCCATCACCTTGCCCTCCCGCCAAAATTTGGGGTTTTCCCGTCATCTAAGGCCGTTTCGCGTACTTCCACCCGCTTCTTCTCAGCGGGTGGAAAAACTGTACGTCGTAGTCTTTCCTCTCAAAGTGCAATTTGATCTGCTTATGGGCGAAGAGGTTTCACACGCAGTTAGAAAAAAAATTTATGCAAGAATGAGCAAGGCCCGACGGGAGAGGGGTGAAATCAAAGCGACGGAGTCGATATTCAAGGCGACCGCCGCCCAGGAGGTCAAGTTAATTCCGACTGTTCGCGTAGATCGCTGAAATTGCGAACATTGGGCGTAGCTCCGCTCTACCGCCGAGCTTGCGGCGACGTTGTGCCGTAGCGCTTCAATATAACCCAACGCGCGCTATTCTGACCATTTGCAGATGAATCGCTTTTTTCTCATTCTTGCTTTGGCGGCCAGCGCGTTTGCGCACGATTCGACCGAACTCTGGGCGGGCGCTAAATACGATCCTGCCGTGCCCACTGAGAAATCCGTTCTGGGTCATGAACCCGGTGAACGAATCTCTTCGCCTGCGGAAATCGTGAAGTACATGCAGACGCTGGCGGCGGCTGCGCCGACTCGGATGAAGGTATTCGAATATGGCGAGACCTGGGAACACCGCAAGCTGATCTATGCTGTCATCGGCTCAGAGACAAATATCGGCCGTTTGCCAGAGATTCAGGCGGATATGATGCGGCTTGCAGATCCGCGGAAGACAAATGCCGCTGAAGCCAAACAGGCGATAGCAAAGTTGCCGGCGTTGGTGTGGCTGGCGTATGGCGTGCACGGGAACGAAATCTCGTCGCCGGATTCGGCGCTCATGACCGCGTATCACCTGCTTGCCTCGAAGGACGACAAGTTGGTTGACGAGATCCTTGCAAAGGACGTAATTCTGATTGATCCACTCCAAAATCCGGATGGACGCAATCGCTTCGTTCACGACTTTGAGGTTGCCGAGGGCTTGCGGCCGGATGCGAACCAACTCGCGGCGGAGCACAATGAGCCCTGGCCAGGCGGCCGGACGAACCACTATTACTTCGACATGAACCGCGACTGGTTTGCCATGACCCAACCTGAAACGCGGGGACGCATCGCCGCGGTTCGCCAATGGCTGCCTTTAGTTTTTGTCGATCTGCACGAGATGGGGTCCGATTCGACATACTACTTCGCGCCGGAAGCAAATCCTTACAATCCCTACATCACCGATACGCAGAAGAACAGTCTGGAGTGGTTCGGCAAAAACAACGCTCGCTATTTCGATCAACTTGGATTTAGTTATTTCACCAAGGAAGGCTACGACGAGTTCTATCCGGGTTACGGCGCGAGCTGGCCGCTGTATTACGGAAGCATCGGCATGACTTACGAACAAGCGTCTACACGCGGATTGATCGTGAGAAAAGCGGATAACACTGTCTTCACGTACCGTGACACCGTGCAGAAGCACTTCATCACTTCAATTTCGACGGCGGAAACGGCCGCTCGCAATCGCGAAAAGCTGCTCGAGAATTTTTATCAATATCGGAAAGAGTCAATCGAAGAAGGCTCCAAAGGCCCCATTCGCGAGTACATTCTGGTTCGCGAAGGCAATGTCAGCGAAGTAGATAAGCTGGCGGCCAACCTGGCCGACCAGGGCATTGAAATCAAGCGCGCCACGGCGACGTTTCAGAATGGCGGAAAGTCGTATCCCGAAGGCAGCTACATCATCGATTTTGCTCAGCCATCGTTCCGATTACTTCGTGCGCTCCTCGATACGCAAGTTTCGATGAAGCCGGAGTTTCTGGCGGGCGAAGAACACCGGCGGCTGACCCGGCAGGCAAGTGAAATGTACGATGTGACGGCCTGGTCGCTTCCGTTGCAATGCGGCATTAGGGCCGAAGGAGTAGCACAGCTATCAACAGGCAGTTTCGAGGCTTTGCCCAATAATTACACGCGTCCTGGCAGTGTAATCGGCGGAACACCCGAAGTGGCCTATCTAGTGCCATGGGGCATTTCGGCGTCCGTGCGCCTGTTGAGTGGCGCGCTTCAGCAGGGATTACGCGTCGCAACGACGGACCGGAGTTTCACACAGAACGGCCATAGCTATCCCAGCGGGACGTTGATTATCAAAACCAAGGAGAATCCCGGGAATCTTCCGGAGACGATGAGCAAACTTGCTGCATCGAGCGGGGCGGATGTCTACACAACCAACACTGCTTGGATGGACGCGGGACCAAATTTCGGAAGCCGATATGTTTCCTACATTCCAACCGACATGAAGATTGCTATGGCATGGGACCGCCCGACTTCGGCAAGCGCGGCAGGAGCAGCACGTTACGTTCTGGAGCGGCAGTATGGATATCCGGTTACAGCGATTCGAACGCAGCAGCTAGCAAATGCGGACTTGAGTCAGTTCAAGACGATTCTGCTGCCGGACGGCGGCTTCGGCGAAGGCTATGAGGCGGTTTTGGGCGCAAATGGCGACCGTCATTTGCGTGATTGGGTCGAAAGCGGCGGCACACTGGTCGCACTAGGGCCAGGAGCGGTGTCGTATCTCGCAGACCGGCGCGTCGGCATGCTGGCCCTATCGCAAGAGAATGCGGCGCACGAATCCGAGCGCGCCACGCCTGCGGCGGGTCAGGCAACAGGAAAAGCGGCAGCACGAACGAACGGTGGCGCGGCGGAAGGGGAGCAGACAGCCCAGCCGCAATCCAACCGTGTTCCGGGTAAGCTCTTAACTTCCGAAAAAGATTTCGATAAAGCGATCACGGCGGATGCGGAGCTGCCCGATTCATTGCACGGCGTGCTTCTACGGGCGAAAGTAAATCAAGAAAGTTGGGTGACGGCAGGAGTTCCCGAGACGGTGAATGTGCTTGTGACCGGACGCACCATCTTCTCGCCCATCAAGATGGATCGGGGGCTCAACGCGGTTTACTATGAAGGACCGGATCAAATTCTGGCAAGTGGTTTCATGTGGGAGCCAAATCGCAAACAACTTGCTTACAAGCCGTTCCTGGTTGTGCAGCGTGCAGGCCGTGGAAACATAGTGGCGTTCACTGCCGATCCAAATTTTCGTGGCTATATGGACGGTTTGAACGTGCTTTTTCTGAATGCCGTGTTTCGCGGACCGGCTCATACCGGCTCCGGCGGCGGCTTTGGCGAAGAACAATAGGCGCTACTGCGAATCCGCGCTGACAGCGCCCTGCTTTTCGATGTAGGGAATGCCGTGCTCCATCCAATCAGGCTCAGGAGCGCCTTTCAAATAATAGTCAAAGAATTGCTGCAAGCGCATGGCGTAGTCTTTCTGATCGGGGCGACGGCGTAAGCCGTGCGGCTCGCCATTGTACGTGAACATATACACTTCCTTGCCTAAGCGCCGTAGAGCCAAGTAGTATTCGATGCCTTGATACCACGGCACGGCGTCGTCGGCATCGTTGTGAATCATCAGCAACGGAGTGTTGACACGGTCGGCAGCGAAGATCGGTGAATTCTCGATATAGCGCAACGGATACTCCCATATACTGCCGCCGATGCGGCTTTGGGTGCGCTCGTATTGAAACTGCCGCGGAATGCCAGGACCCCAGCGGATGCCATCGTAGGCGCTGATCATGTCGGCGACAGGCGCGCCCGCCGCGGCTGCTCGAAAACGATTCGTACGAGTCACCATGTAGGCAATCTGATATCCGCCCCAACTATGTCCTTGAATACCGATCGCTTTCTCGTTGACGAATCCCCGGTCGACGACCTCTTGAATGGCCGGGAGCACACAGTTCAGCGCGCTCTGACCGGGGAATCCGATCTTATAAGCAATATCGGGCTCTAACACCAGATACCCGTTACTGACGTAATAGCTAACATTAATGGTGTGCATCGGGCGCGGCTCGACGTAGTTGTGGACGCCCTGCGAAAGCCGCTCGTAGATGTATACAAGAAGCGGGTATTTCTTTTGCGGATCGAAATTCTCGGGCTTGTAGAGAGTGCCTTTCAACGACACGCCATCGGCGCTCTTGAAATGAATCAATTCGGCTGTGCCCCAAAGAACGCCTGCCTGCTGGGGATTGGCATCGCTGACCTTGCGCAACTCGCGAAAGGTTCCGTCAGTAATTAGCAGATCTGGACACTCCCTGAAGGTAGAACCTGCCAGTACATATACATCAGCGTCACGCGCTTTGGCGGGCAATGTGAAATTCTTCGCGGCCATAACAAGTTTCGACGGCGCTTCGGCAGCATCAATGGTGGTGCGATAGAAGCCGCTGTCGTAAGTCTCGTCATTCTCAGCGCGCAACAGAAGGGGCTTTGTCGAATCGATCGAACGGTCCGCAGGATCGTCGCGATCGTACTTAACTATGCGAAAAGCGATGCGCCTCGCCCGGCCAGTTCCTTGTGTAAGATCATCGCATCCGCCACTTGGTTTACAGCGCCAAATATCGAATCGATCATAAAGAAGAACGTACTGTCCGTCTTTCGTCCAACCCCCGGTGCCATAAGCGGTGGGATTACCGGGTGAATCGTAGTCTTCGCGGCCAAAAGACACGTTCAAACTTTTCGTTAGGTTCGTCACGCTGCCGCCTGGCACTGACACAGTGACCCAGTCTTTCCCGTTGTAGTAGATCGCGTACTTCGAATCTGGCGACCAAGTCAGGCGACCGGGATGCTTTTTAAGGACGAGGGTCCGCTTGCCGTTAGCAGTGTCAACTATATAAGCATCTTCATACCGTTCGTCGAACTCTTGCATACGCCGATATGCGCGATCGTCGCCGCCCATTGCGTACCGCCCGTCGTCACTGGGTGCGATTTCATTCATGCTCAGATCGGCAAGCTGCGTGAATTGCTTTGAGTTGAAATCGTACGCCGCGCGGTAGGAGCGATCCCTTTCAACAGCCGCGCGCACTTTTTGCATCGGCTGAATGTAATCGTCTTTCCATGACCACAGATCGACCGAGACCCGCTCATCGGGTGGAGTATTATCTCGAACCATTTCAGCGTGCGGCCGCGGTGCAGTTCCGAAGAATACGCGGTCTCCTTTTTTGGAGAACGTCAGAGTCGCCTTATCTGAAATGACCCAATCGGAAGGAAAGCCCGGCGAATTCGATGAAGCCAATTCTGTGGCACCCGTGGATTCACCGTCCCATCCGTAAAGCTTGAATCGAGATTGCCTGGCCCCGGCGTCATCGCGGTCACTGACAAAAGCTAGGCGCGTCTGCCCCTCGTCCCAGGCGAGCTTTTCATATTTGCCTTTGCCCGTAAGCAACGCTTGAGGATCCCCGGTGACGCTTGTTTTCACAGCGTAAACGCCATTCGTGTCACCTTTGCGGGAATACACCGCATAGACCAGAGTTTTTCCGTCTTTTGTTAGGGCATATTCGGAGACGTCGGTGAATTTGCGCTCCTCGCCACTGTTTAGATTTCGCAGGACAAGGTCACCGGTCTCTATCCGGCGGGCTTTTGACGATGCCTCCGGAGATGAGCTCTCAGCGGGCTTGTTGGCTACAGGAGTTTCGGCAGCAATTTTTTCGGGCGCTTGCCAATATGCCACGAATCCGTTGCCTTTCACGGGCAATTGAAAATTGCGAACGCGCGGTGCGCGGAATACCTTTGACGAAATCAAATCCACGATAATCAGGTCGCCGCGCGGCATATCCTCCGGTTTGCGTTTTTCGCGCTTGGCCTTCTCGATTTCCGCATGCGACCCGAATGACGAGACCACCAGAGTGCGGCTATCTTCGGAAAACTTTACTGCAATGCCGGGTGGAGGTGGCGGCGCCTCTTCTGTTTGCGGGTTGGCGTAACTTGCGGGCGGGGGCGGCGGCAATTCGCCGATGGGCTGGTGAATCTCCTTGCCTGTAATCAGATTGCGGACAACCACTTCCCCATCGCCTTCCTGGGGAAACAGCGCGTAAGCGAGGAAATGACCGTCATTTGAAAGCTGCTGGTTTTGAATGTGCCGCCAACCGTCATAATCGGCGTGTGTGAGAGGCCGCTTGGCCGCTCCGAGAGGCAGAATGCAAATGAGGGCGAGCGCGATTCGTCGAAGCATTGCTGCAATTGTAGCTTCAAGAAACGTGCTTAGGATGCAGGCAGCGGTTGGGTGAGCGGCTGAAGCGATACGAGGCGGATAGAAATGAGCACCGCCACTGCTAATAAAACTCCGGTGAAGGCTGCTACGCCTGGCCATTGGCGATCGTGCCAGAAGAGCCCGCCCGTGGAACCGACGATGCTCGATCCCAGGTAATAGAAGAAGAGATAGAGCGACGAGGCTTGCGCCTTTGAATGCCGGGCCCGCGTGCCCACCCATGTGCTGACAACCGAATGTGAGCCGAAAAAGCCGAAGGTAAAAAGCGCAATGCCGAGAATGATGACAAAAAGCGTCGGAGCGAGGGTAATTGCCAAGCCGGAAAGCATCAGCGTGATGGTGACCCAAAGCACCTTGCGGCGGCCCACATGTCCCGCGAGGTTGCCCACCCATGCAGAGCCTACCGCGCCCACCAGATAGACCGTGAAGATCAGTCCAATCTGGCTTTGGTTCAGTCCGTAAGGCGAAGCAATCAAGCGAAAGCCGATGTAGTTGTAGAGCGTGACAAAGGCGCCCATGAGAAGGAAGCCTTCGAAATAAAGCCAGCGCAGACCGAAATCGCTGAAGTGTTCCAACATCAGGCGAAGGAGCTTTGAAATTACCAACGGGTGCCGCACAAAGTGTGCAGATTGCGGCAGGCTGCGCCAGAAGATCAGAGCCGAGATCAACCCCAGGATGCCCATTACGCCGATGGCGAACCGCCATGAGACGGCGTCTGTGAGCACCCCGACGATAAGCCGGCCAGACATACCGCCAATCGCGGTGCCACCGATATACAGTCCCATGGCCAGGCCGATAGCGCTTGAGTCCATTTCTTCGCTCAAATAAGCCATTGCGACGGATGGCAATCCGCTGAACGCAATTCCTTCAAGCGCGCGAATAATAAGAAATCCAGACCAGCTTGGAATGAACGCGGAGAGAAACGTCAATCCGGCAGATGCAAAAAGAGAAATCACCATCATTGGCTTTCTGCCCCATGCCTCCGATAACGCGCCGGCAAACAGGATGGAGATGGCCACCGCGCCAGTGGTGAGTGAGATGGAAAGACTAGTCACTGCCGCGGTGACGTGAAATTCCCGCGCGAACAGCGGCATGAGAGGCTGAAGGCAGTACATCAACGCGAATGTAGAGAAGCCAGCCGCAAAGAGCGCCAGATTGGTTCGATGAAATGCCGCCGTTCCTCGCCGAACCTTTGCCGCAGCAGGCGGCGTCATCTGCTCCATTTATCTCAGAGTAAGATGTGACAAAGCATGAGGCCCCAACTTCAAACAAGAATCTTTCTCAGCATGGTGTTGGCCGCAGTGTTCATGTCGCCGACGTTCCCCAACGGCCGGACTCAAACGCAAGCAGGAAGTGTTGCCGGGAAATGGCACTTCGCCTTGGATACCGAAGGCGGCCTGAGGGAAGTGGATGCCACGTTGCGGCAGGACGGCGACAAGGTAACAGGCAAGTGGGGAGACAAGGACGATGTGAAGGGTACATTTGCCGATGGGAAGCTGTCGCTGTCCTTTACCATCAATTCTGAAGAAGCGGGGCCGGGAACGCTCAAGCTCGATGGCACCCTGGCGGGTGATGCTCTAACTGGCACTTGGTCATTTCAGACCTACGACGGCAGCTTCAAAGCCACAAGATCAAAAAGCGCTAGTTAAGCCGGCGTTCGAACCAGGGCATCGTGATTACGGTTCGCCGGATGACGATATAGTATCGCGCATATATGTAAGTAATTTAGGTATGATAATTGTCAGTTATTTAGGTACCCAGCATGAGCCGTCCTTCGGACTTAATTCAGGGAACGTTAGATCTTCTGATTTTGAGGACGATTTCCATCGAGCCGAAGCATGGTTGGGCCATCGCAAAACGCATTCAGCAAGTTAGCGACGACGTTCTGCAAGTGACGCAGGGTGCACTGTATCCCGCCCTGCACCGTCTGGAGCAGCAGGGTTGGATTTCATCCAACTGGCAACTGACCGATACCGGCCGCGAGGCGAAATTCTATCGGCTTACGAAAGCCGGTGCCGCACAACTGAAGAAGGAACTCGCCCAATGGGAACGCTTATCGAATGCCATAGGGCTTGTGATCCGGACGGCTTAGTCCTATGAGCAGGCGTTGGTTGAGTATTTTGCACCTGCGAGCACGTTCCCTGTTCCGCCGCAATGATGTGGAACGTGACCTCGAAAAGGAATTGCAGTTCCACTTGGACCAGGAGATTGAGGAAGCGCGTGCGCGCGGACTATCGCTGAATGATGCGCGCAATGTAGCGCTTCGAAGAATCGGCAGAATCGCCCAGATAGAGGAGGAATGTCGTGACATGCGCAAAACAAGTTTTCTCGAAAATCTAAGCCAGGACGCGCGTTTTGCCGTGCGCACGATGCTAAAGAACGGCGGATTCACTATCGTGATGGCGTTGACGCTGGCGCTCAGCATTGGAGCTACCAGCGCTATCGTAAGCGTTGTCGAGGGTGTGCTGCTGCGGTCGTTGCCTTATCGGAATCCGCAAGCGCTTGTGAGGATTTTCACCAACAGTCATCACTGGCCGAAATTTCCCCTCAACCCGAACGACTTTCGAGATTTTCGCGCCCGTTTACATTCGTTTGAATCGCTGGCTGCTTATACGCGCAACGATCTCCAACTTGCGGCCGACGGCGAGGCCACTCGGTTTTCCGGTTTTTCGGTTACCGCTGGATTCTTTAACGTTCTAGGCTTGAAACCTGCTATAGGACGCGATTTTAATCGGAATGATGAGTTTCCAGGCAAGGGCCACGTCGTCATTGTCAGTGACAGGATCTGGCGCACGAGATTGGGAGCGCGACGTGATGTGCTTGGACAGAAAATTATTCTGAATGCCGTGCCATATACGGTTGTCGGAGTAATGCCGCCCGGCGTGCAACATCCCGGCAATATGTATCATGCCGTCGCCTATGGCGACACAGTCGACGTTTGGACGCCGTTCACTTCCTTCGGCGATCCGAAGGACCGTGGGTCTCACTATCTGGATGCGATCGCGCGTCTCCGACCAGGTGTAACGGCGGCACAGGCGCAAGGCGAGATGAACTCTGCAATGCAGCAGCTCGCGCGCGAGCACCCCGACGGCGACAGCGGATGGAATGTCTTAGTAATTCCTCTCGATAAAGAGATTGTCGGGCGCAGTGAGCGCTTACTGTTAGTGCTCCTTGGAGCAGTGGTGTTGGTGCTTCTGCTGGCCTGTGTCAATGCCGCCAATCTTCTGCTGGCTCGTGCGACGGCGCGACAGCGAGAAATTGCAGTGCGGGTCGCGGTGGGAGCCCGCCGACTCCGATTGATTCAGCAGATGCTGACGGAAAGTGCGCTGCTGGCCATCGCTGGAGCTGCGCTCGGCACGCTACTTGCTTGGGCAGGTGTAAAGGTGCTGATTAAGTTATTGCCGGCCGATTTTCCGCGCAGTGGCGATATTCGCCTGGATGCGCCCGTGTTTGCCTTTACAGTATTTCTCGCCATCGCTACTGGAATTGTCTTCGGCATTATTCCGGCCTTGCAAGGCACGCGCACAGACTTGCGTGCATCGTTGCATGAAAGCGGCCGGAGTGCCACTGCTAGCCACGGCACGCTGCGGCTGCGAAGCGGTCTCGTGATCGGCGAAGTCACATTGGCATGCGTGCTGCTAATTGGTACCGGTCTTATGGTGCGTAGTTTCGTCAACTTACTGCGAACGAACCCGGGCTTTCGGCCCGAGCATGTATTGACCGCGAGCATCTCACTTCCAGAGGCAACTTATAAAAACTCGAAAGCTGGGGTAAGCTTTTACGATCGGCTACTTACGCAACTCCGAACTGCGCCGGGAGTTATTGCCGCAGGCGCCGGATCGGACCTGCCTTGGACGGGTTGGGACGAGAATGTTGGCGGCTTTCATATACAAGGTGAAACGCCTCCTCCACGCGACGAATTTCACGCTCGTTATCACGAGGCGACGGTTGGATACTTTAGAGCGCTCGGCGTCTCGCTGGTGCGTGGCCGAATGTTCGCTGAGCACGACACTGCAAATGCTCCTCCCGTTGTCGTCATCAATGAAGCCATGGCGCATTACTGGAAGCGTGGTGATGCACTTGGTGGAAAAATGACGTTCAGCGACCATCCAAAAGATAAAGATTGGATGACGGTAGTGGGCGTTATCGGGGACATAAAAGATACGCCGAAGAATGCGGGCGCTGAACCCGCGTTCTGGTGGCCAATGGAGCAAGAGCCATTCCCATTATCGGCTAACTCCTCTGTTGCAATTCGTTCTAACGAAGATGCCGCGCTTGTAGCAAGGCACCTTCGCAGCACAGTGCGTCAACTCGACGCGAGTCTCGCAATCGCGGACGTACGCACCCTGGAGACGGTTGCGAACGGACCCTATGCGACGCCGCGCTTCGCGTTAGTTCTTGTGGCGCTCTTCGCAGTTCTGGCCCTTGGCCTCGCAGCCATAGGGACATACGGCGTGATTGCTTATTCCGTGAATCAACGCATTCATGAATTTGGTGTGCGAATGGCGCTCGGCGCAAAACCATCGGACGTCGTTCGCAGCGTTCTCGCGAATGGCATCAAATTAGCGCTCACCGGAACCGCGTTAGGCGTACTGTTGGGTCTTGGATTATCGAGATTTCTCGGCACTTTGCTATATGAAGTGCGTGCGGCGGACCCATTTGCAATCGGAGCGACTTGCGTAATCGCAATGGCAATCGCCGCTTTCGCCTGCTATATGCCGGCAAAGCGCGCTACGCGCGTAGATCCAATGAGCGCACTTCGCGCGGACTAGCAAGTTGACTGCGTGACCGGAGTGGCTTTTTGCCTATTTACTGGGGCGGCGGTTGCGGCTTGGTCTGCGCGTTTGCCTGGTCTATCTTCAGCAGAATCGCTTTCAACGAATCGGCGTTTGTCGCATTCGGCGACAACTTCAAATAAGTGCGCAAATGCGTGGCCGCTTCGGTGTAATTGCCCTTCTCCAACTGAAGCTGCGCCATCAGGTTTTCCGCCTCTGGGAAGTGGTGTTGCGTGTCCAATTTAAGAAGCTCCGCATCGCTTTTTTCCGCTTCCGCGGGCTTGTGCAATTGGTAATTTGCCAGCGCGTTGTACCAGAACGACGTTGGAAACTCCACCGGGTTCATGTCGATCACATGCTTGCTATAGTCCGCTGATTCGTCCCACTTGCCATCCTGCGCGGACAGAAACGCCAGCCGGTCGTAGGGGCTGAGGAATTTGCTGTCGGCGGTTGAAGCTGCCAGATAAGACTTACGCGCCAAATCCCTTTTGCCTTCCTGCTGCTGCACTTGCCCAAGCGCATACCAGGCAAGTGCATATTTAGGATAGAGATCGGTGGCTTCGCCTAAATCTTTCTCAGCTTCGTCCAGCTTGCCCTTTTGCGCCTGCTGCAATCCCTTCTGATAAGCCTTCTGCGCGTGCTTGGGGGCGAGTTCGGAAGTCACGCTGATCGTCGATCCCTTCACATTCACCAGCCTGTGAAGTACGATGGTTCCCACATCCGGGTCATCCAAGGAGCGCCGCGTCGAAAGGTCGACCACGTCGGAACGAAATCCAGGATAAGACGCGCGCAGTTCGCAATTCCAAAGCGGGTTTGTTTGGTTGTTGGACGACATTCCCGTCATGCCGCCGAAGCCGGAGGGCGAAGATCCCAGGCGTCCACCCGGGCTACCGAAAGGATCGCCCGGCGAATCCGACGCATCCGCAAAGGCCATAGGATTCTGACCCACTTGAAATGAAAACCGTCCTTTGCTGTCCGTGTGGGCTTCGGTGCGAGAGGAGCCGCCACACACACGCTCGATTCGAATATCCGGATTCGTTTGAGAACCGTCATCGAACATAACCTTACCGGAAAGAAAAATCGGCCGGGTCATGCTTGGACTGGTGGTAGTGGAAGGCGTATTGCCTATGTTCGGAGTGGGGTTAGTGGGAACGTTACCGCGAGAAGCGGAACCCGAACCTGCATTGCCCGCGCCAGACGAGCTAGGGCTGCCTCCCTTTTGAGCGAAGGCAGGCGGGATAACAAGTAAAACAGCTATTGCCGGCACTGCTGAAAGGAGACGGCAGTCGATCCAAAAACGTCGCATGGATCCTCCCAAAGTTGGTTTGAGTATCTCACATTCGCAACCACTCGGAACGGCGGCCTCCGGCGATGGGCGCCGCCGTAAATTTGCTTCAGTTGTTGCGAATTTCCCGATAATACGCGATTAGGTCCAGATTCTCGGGCTTGATGGAAAGCTGGCGCAGCATCGCCGTCAGTTGGCCCCTATGATGAGTGCCGTGATTCACAACGTGCAATACCATCTGCCAAATCGGCGTTTGATAAGGCACACCGCTGAACGTTTTGTAGGAAAGCTCCCGCTGCCATTCGTCTTCCCCAAGACCTTCCGCAAATGCAAGAATTTTGTCCTGGACGGGAAGCCAAGCATCCCGGAGTTCGAATGTGCAACCGGGAGCCGAGTAGTCCGCCGGCGTTCCGGACGGCAAGCCCAACAGCCGGTTGAGCCATACCGAATCGGCCTGATAAAGATGCGCAATCGTACCGTAAATGCTACCGAATGAAACGTTCAGATCTTGCGCTAATTGATCGGCCGATAGCTCCAGGCATTTAGAAAGCACTCGCTCCGTTGCCCATTTGTGATACCGCAGATGCGTGCAACCAATTTCACAGAACTTCACGTTTACCTTTATCTCACTCCCCTCGCACATCGCATCATCACGTACTCTGACCGCCGCCGTGAAGAGCCACCAGAACTAATCCGGCAACTACAAGGCACGTTGCTATGGCTTTCATAACCATCGCTCTTCCCTGAAAGTTCTCGCGGAACCAGGATGGCTTATACCGGGTCACCAGATACGCTCCGATGAAGATGATGACGTAGCGAACGCCCGATATCGATTGAACCAATGACGGATGGGCTCGGCTGACTGCAAAAACAACCAAGAACGAGCCTACGCCGGCGACGAAACGGTTCACCATGTACCAGAATTTTCGTTTCGGCGGGGCCTCTTCTGAATGCTGAAACACTTGTCTGCGCCAGGACGGCGGTATTAGAAGGGCCATTGAGCCGAAAAAAGTTCCAAGCGTAAAGAAAACGTAGGCGCTCACAAAATTCGTCCCGTTGAAGGCGATTTTCTGGAGCACATTCATCAACCCGAAGCCGATGGCGGCCAGCGCAATCCGCGGCGCCATCTTGCGTAACGGCGCTCGCTCTGCAAAGAACATTAGAAATCCTCCAGCGGTTAACAGCAAAAAGCCAGGCCACTCCCCGCCCGCTGGAGTTTTTAGCAGCCACAGTGCGAATAATGCTGTAGCGACGGGAGCGAAGCCGCCCATTGCCGCCAGTTCGTCAGACGCTTCTCCCGATTTCAGCGCTGAGTAGTAAAAAAATGATGCGATCAGATCCAGTAAGCCGGCCGCGAATGCCAAGCCGGCAATGCGAAGCTGCGGCATGTGGAATCCGAGACCCAGCAGCACCAGGCCAAAAATGCTGATCGCTCCGAGCCAGAACACGTACGAGAGCAGATTTTGCGTGCCAGGTTTTTTTAGCAGGACTTTGTCCCACAGCAACGATATGCCGATAAGCGCGTGGGCGACGATCGCCAGAAAAGCACCGTTGAGCGCAAGAGCCTTCAGTGTGTTCATGCGGAAGCATAGTGCATATTACGAGGCACAATGACCGTTTGTATAGACAATATCGAAGCCAATAGACAGCACACGTGCTACTGCGAGTTGATCCGAACGCTCATTGCCGCCAGAGTTGGAGCTAGGGAAACGTATGAGAGCACTCTGTTGGTATGGCAAAGAAGACGTTCGAGTTGAAACCGTGCCCGATCCTCAAATATTGGATCCGGGCGACGTAATCATTGAGATCACGTCAACCGCTATCTGCGGTTCCGACCTCCACTTGTACGACGGCTTCGTGCCAACCATGAAAGAAGGGGACGTCTTGGGACACGAGCCCATGGGAATCGTGGTGGCAGCCGGCAAGAGCGTTACCAAACTTAAAGTAGGCGATCGCGTCGTTGTTCCATTTACCATAGCTTGCGGCCAGTGTTTCTTCTGCAAGAAAAGTCTTTACTCGCTCTGCGACAATACGAACCCAAATCACGCCATGGCGGAGAAGATGATGGGCCATTCCCCCTCTGGGCTCTTCGGCTATTCGCATATGTTAGGCGGATATCCCGGTGGTCAAGCCCAATTCCTGCGCGTGCCTCACGCCGATGTCGGTCCTATTAAAATTCCGGATGGCATTCCCGATGAAAAGGTCTTGTTCTTGTCGGACATTTTCCCCACCGGATACATGGCCGCGGAAAATGCCGACATCGAACCGGGCGACACGGTCGCGGTTTGGGGATGTGGCCCCGTCGGCCAGTTCGCGATTCAGAGCGCCTGGATGTTCGGCGCAGGGCGCGTCATCGCGATCGATAGAGTTCCCGAACGTCTTCTGATGGCACAAAACAAAGGAAAGGCTGAAATTATCAACTTCGACAACGAGAGTGTGTCAGAGCGCTTGAACGCGATGACTGAAGGACGCGGTCCTGACCGGTGCATCGACGCCGTAGGAACCGAAGCACACGTCAACCACATATTGGACACCATCCTGGACAAGGTGAAGACCGCGGTTAAGCTGGAAACCGATCGTCCGCATGTACTTCGCGAGGCAATTTTTAATTGCCGCAAAGGGGGCACCGTCTCCGTCCCAGGGGTTTACGTGGGCATGTTAGATAAAGTGCCATTCGGCGCGGCGATGAACAAAGGCCTCACGTTTAAATCAGGTCAGACACATGTGCAGCGCTATCTGAGACCTTTGCTGGACAAGATCGTCGAAGGCAAGATCGATCCTTCATTTGTCATCACGCATGAAGTCACCCTGGAAGACGCGCCGTCGATGTACAAGACCTTTCGCGACAAAGAAGATGGCTGTATCAAAGTCGTGCTGAAGCCGGGTGCCTCAACGAGCAATGGGTCCACACGCGGAGTGACACCGGTCTAACACCAGCCGTGCAGGTCAAAGCATCGTTTTCCAAGCAGCTTCATCCTGGCCAATACTCACTCGGTTCCCGGCACGAACCAGCGGGAGGCGAAGCAGTTTGGGATCTTGCTCGATCTTGCCGAGAAGTTCCGAATCTGACACCTTCAGATACTTCAATCCGGCATCTTCATAGGATTTGCTTCGCGTATCGACTAGTCCGCTGAGCCCGAAGCGATCTATGAACCGGCGAATCTCGCCTGCTGCCATCGGTTTTTGTTTGAGGTCAACAAGCTGAATCGGCACACGTCGTTCTTTGAAGAAGCGTTCCGCTGCGCGAGTGGCTTGCGAATTTTTCACGCCAAAGATTTGAACGACGGATCCACTGATAGGCTTCGACGCTAGCGCCACAAAGATTCATCGCCATTTTCGCAAAAGCCTGTTTGGGCCTAGGTATCGCTTGATAGGATTTGGAGACATCAGCAGCAGTGTTTCCGGAGGTGTCTTTATGATTCCTTTCGATGACGCTCACCGCGCCGTTCACTATCCGCCGGACCGTCGGTTCCGAATTTGGATTCGCCCTTCGATTGTCATTTTCCTGATCGCGCTCGCTCTGATTCCGTTGACGCTCGCCTGGATTCAGCACGCGTTCTTCGGATTGCCATACATCGCTCCTTCTTCGGCTTCTCTTGAGGGCTCGCCCAGTGGACCACACGGTTTTCCTGTTTGGATTCGCTGGGGTCATTTCTCTAATCTCATCTTCTTATTTATGCTGATGCGCAGCGGTCTATCGATTCTGATGGATCACCCTCGCTTGTATTGGAATGACCATTGCACTCCCGGCACGGAATGGATTCGCTTCACTCCGTTGACAGTGCCCAAAGACCGGCTCTGGACGGCGAAGGACGATGCGCGGTATATTTCGCCCGCTTTTGCGCTTCCGGGCTACCGGCATACCGTCGGCGTCGCACGCTCCTGGCATTTCATCAGTGTGTACGGATTTGTATTCACGGGCGCGTGTTTTGTTTGTGGCCTGCTTACCAGCAATCAATGGCAGCGGCTTGTGCCTACTTCCACTGCGGTATTCGTCGATGCATGGAACACTTTTGTTCACTATGCGAATTTCCACTTGCCGCCTGAACCGAACGGCTTCTATGGTTACAACGCGTTACAGCAGCTTGCGTATTTCGCCACCATCTTCGTGATGGCTCCGCTATCGATTCTTACCGGCATGGCCATGTCTCCAGCGCTGGTGAATCGTTTGCCTAGTTATGCCAGGTTTTTTGGCGGCAGACAGGCGGCCCGCTCCGTTCACTTCCTGATGCTCGTCGGCTTTCTGACGTTCGTGATTGTGCACGTAACGCTCGTTGCGCTCACTGGCTTCGCGCGCAACATGAACCACATTGTGCTTGGCATTGATGATCTGCGGCCCACCGGTATGATTCTGGGCTTCATCGGAATTGCCGTGGTGCTGATTTGCTGGGTAGTGGCGCACTTTATTTCGTGGTATTTTCCGCGAGGCCTGCAGCATGCGCAAAAAACCATTACTCAGCCATTGAAATTATTGACCCTTGATCGCCTTGTGCCGCGCGAGCGCTATAGCAAAGATCAGATCTCGCCGCATTTTTGGCCGAATGGCAAGATTCCCGTGCGCGAAGATTGGAAGCAACTCGCCGATACCGCGTTCAAGAATTACAAACTCAAAATAACTGGGCTGGTGGACAATCCAGTCGAGCTCTCGATTGAGGAAATGCGCGCATTGGGAACGGAAGAATCGATCACGATGCATCATTGCATCCAAGGATGGTCGGGAATCGCGCAGTGGAGCGGAATCTCTATGCGCAAACTGGTCGAGTTTGTCAAACCGAAGCCTTACGCCAAGGTTGTCGCCTTTTATTCCTTCGGGGACTCTTTGTACGGAGGCGCTTATTACGACACCCAACAACTTTACGACTTAATGAAGCCGGAGTGTCTCCTCGCTTATGAGATGAACGGCCAACCACTGCCTGTCGTCTACGGCGCGCCGCTTCGCCTGCGTGTCGAAAACCAACTCGGCTACAAAATGGTCAAGTGGATCGAAAGAATCGAATTTATCGAATCGGAGAAATTGATAGAAAAAGGCGAGGGCGGCAAGAATGAAGACGACGAATATTTCGATCTGCTGCCGAACATCTGAATGAACAAAGGCGAGCTTCAAAGGCCTCCCGAAATTCCGCGCCGCAAAGGCGAGCACGTCTTCAGCCTGCTGGAACGGCTGAAACTCGATTGGCTGCTGGCTCATTTGCCGCCTAACATCGTTTGGGCGAGTTATGTTTTCGTGAACGGTTTTGCCACCATCGGGGTGCTTGCGGTGCTAGCGTTCTTCACCCATAACCCGTTTGTTTTTCCGTCACTGGGCCCGACTGCATATCTTTTCTTTTTCACTCCTCTCGCGGAAACTGCCAGTCCGCGCAATGCGGTTTTAGGACATGCAATCGCGCTCTGTTGCGGTTATGCCGCATTCTGGGTTACCGGCATGAACAGTCTGCCTGCAGGACTTCCCGCCGAGATCTATTGGCCTCGAGTTCTGTCGGCGGCCCTCTCGCTGTCGTTCACGGGAGCCATTATGGTGCTGCTCCACGTCAGTCATCCGCCTGCCGGCGCCACCACAATGATTGTGTCGCTGGGAATAATCGCAAAGCCCAAATACCTGTTCGTCATCGAAGCGGCCGTCATCCTGCTTACCGCACAAGCTTTTCTCATAAACCGTTTAGCCGGGATTCCCTACCCGGTTTGGAAAAAAGTCACGGATTCTCCTTCGGCCTGAAACCGTACCTTCGCGGCTTGTCTTAACGGAGGTTAAAATGAACGTGGCGGGCTCGTTCTGATCTGCGTATTTAGATTTGCGAAGTTAATTGCGCTTGCGGCTGCAATCTTTTTGCTTTCCGCCACGCTGGATAACATACCGGATAGTCCCGAGTTACTCAACACAAGTTCGAAAACGTCCGTCTCGATTTGTCTGGGGCATCTTCATGTCGCCGGCTGTACGGCATCCGATTCTGCTGCGAGCCGAACGTTTTCACCGCCGCCGATCCATATTCAGTACGTCTTTGAAGCATTTCCTAACTTCACGCCGGCTCACATCGCGCGGTTATTCCATCAAGCTGCCGACTCATCTCCGCCGCTCTCCTAGTCTGAACTCATCAGGTTTGCGGTAAAACACAACTCTTCAGTCTGTCTTTTAGTGTTCGCCAAGATCTTAATCAGGCGCACACAGGGAGACATTGATCTTTGCTTGCCGAGCCAGCACTTTTGGCCGGAAGTCAATTATTGCCGAATGGAGCTAGTTGCGAATAAAGAGAGGGCTTGACCTGGAGCATTGGCATGAAAGATTTTTCAAACCGCCAACAGGAATTGATCGCATTGAGAGAATTAGCGGCGCGTCTTGGCTGCAATCCGCTTCTCGTTCAGGCGAGCAGCGGCAATATATCCACTAAAATCGACGACGTTCTATGGATTAAAGCGTCGGGCAAATGGATGGTGCATTCCGAAGCGGACGATTTTCTCGTCGCAGTTCGGCTTGCGAGAGCGAAACGCTACTTACAAAGAGACAGAACGATTCCAGAAGCCTCCGGAAGTTCTGCCGGCGGCGTGCGTGCCTCAATTGAGACCGCGATGCACGCCATATTGCCCCAGCGAGTAGTTGTTCACGTGCATTCGGTGAATACAATTGCTTGGGCCGTCAGAGAGGATGGACCAAAGCAACTCAGCCGCCGGCTCTTGGGACTCAAGTGGCAATGGATTCCGTACTTGCGTTCCGGTAATGCGCTTGCGAAAAAGATTGGAGATGTCATCTCGCGTTTTCCGCAAACAGATGTCTTTGTGCTAGGTAACCACGGTCTTGTGGTGTGCGGAAAAGACTGCTGCTCGGCAGAGCAGTTGTTAGCTGATGTAGAAAGTCGGCTTGCAGTCGAACCCCGTTCCGCACCCGAATCTGACTTCGCGCAACTAGGCCGAAGACTACCCGGTCCGAATTGGTTCATTCCCCGATGGGCTGGAGTTCACGCACTGGCGACGGATCGGGTCTCGCGCCGCATACTCTCCGGTGGTGTGCTTTATCCATGCCAAGCAATTTTCTTACCGGATACCATTCTGCCGCCTGCCCGCTCAGCCTCTCGCGAGCTTTCCACGAGCAATAAAGAATGCGATCTCCAAACTGTCCGGCTGCTCGAAGAACACGGAGTGCTTTGCAATAGCCACATGAGTTCTGCCGAACAACAGATGTTTCTGGGCTTGGCCAACGTCGTTCAACGGATCGATGCCTCAGCGCCCATACGGTATCTGACCGCCTCGGAGGTAAAGGGGGTCCTGCACGGAGATGCTGAGAGCTACCGGTTGGCCGCTAACACCAATTGCTACGTGGACACCGCGACTGGATAATCGGCCGAAGACATCGATGTCGCGCCACTTCTTAATCAAGCGGAATGGATTCTGTTCGTAGATCGCGAACGGTAGGATTGGCGCGAGAAAGCATCGATTCGAAACGCTCGCGCACGCTTCCGTCGAATTGCGGATGCGTCAGGATCCAAAAGTGATTCTCGCGGACAGCTTTCATGGTTATGTCGACAATCTTTTCAGGCGGCGTGCCCTCTTCAACCACCCGTCTTATCGCGTCATGAAAACCGAACGAAGCGCCAGCATCGGCGGTGACTCCTTCGGGCCTGTTCCGCGCGCTCTCTGCCAAACGAGTCTTTGAGAACGCAGGACATAAAACCGAAACGTGAACTTTATCGGTGGTGAGCCGCAGTTCGGCGTAAAGGCACTCGGATAACGCAACTACCGCATGTTTTGAAACGTTATAGGCAGACATGAGGGGACGCGTGGTCAGACCGGCAAGCGACGCAGTGTTGACGATGTGAGCTTCGTGTTTTGCTTTAAGCATTTGTGGCACGAACGCTTGGACTCCATGAAGAACCCCGAAAAAATTGACATCCAGCGCCCAACGCCACGTTTGCAGTGGCTCTTTCCAAACGGGCGCTCCTGGCGGCAGCACGCCAGCGTTGTTACACAACAAATGGACGGCCCCAAACTCACCATACGCTCGCGCCGCAAGCCTTTCCAGATCTTCCGGTTTAGACACATCGACCTGCTCCGAAACAACCGTCATGCCTGCCGCCCGTAGCTGGTTCGCGAACTCCGCGAGCGGTACGCTCTCCACATCCGCAAGTACCAGCCGCATACCCTCGATGGCAAATCGTTGAGCCATCGCTTTCCCAATGCCACTCGCTGCCCCGGTGACGACAGCAACTTTGTCTGTGAACTCCCGCACGCGTCGAGTGTACAGCAAGGTACCGCCCTGACCCGGAACACGAATATTTCTAGCGAATCTCGCCATCCGGCTGATACTATGAAAATGTAGGCTATATAACTGGCCTTCCCTCCGGAACTATCCCGTGGCATTACTAGTCAGCGACCACAGGCGTGACGAGGCAGTCTCGCCCGATCGCCTTCTACGTGATGACCCAACAACCGCTTCGAGCAAAGTAGCTATCTTCCAATACCTGACAGTCGCGGTCTTTGTCTTTCTTGTTTCCGGCTTTTGGAAGCTGCAGGTGCAAAGCCCGGACGTCTACAGTGAGGCCGCCGAGCGGAATCGCATTAAAAGCACTCCGATTCTGGCCCCGCGTGGCAAAATTCTCGATCGCGACGGTCGCGTTATTGTTGACAACAAAGCGTCTTATTCGCTCCTGCTGAATCGCGATCAGATCCAGGCGCAACATCTGCCTGCCATTGCAGACGCGCTTCAACTCGATTACGGAGAGCTCGCTGCCAAGATTCGCCGCATGGGTTCCAGTCCCCAAATCATTATTAAGGATCAACTCACGCGAGACGAGATCGCGTGGGTGGAATCGCATCAGGATGTCAGCACATATCCCGAGATGCAGTTGATCAAGGCTTGGCGCCGCCAATATCCGCAGGACGGTTTCGCGGCTCACGTGATCGGCTATGTAGGTGAGATCAGCGAGTCCGAGTTGAACTCGCCGCAATTTACCGAGTACCAGCAGGGCGACATCATCGGGAAAGATGGTCTGGAGCGCCAATACGACCAATCCTTGCGCGGCGTGGACGGTCAGCAGCGCGTGTTGGTGGACAACATGGGCCGGGAGCGCCAGATGGAAGAGACGAAAGAAGCCGTCCCTGGCAAAGATTTGCGCACCACGATCGACCTGGATCTACAGGCCGTGGCCGAGCTTTCCATGGAGGGAAAGCGAGGAGCCGTCGTAGCGCTGGACCCGCGGACGGGTGACGTCCTGGCGATGGTCAGCCGACCTACTTTTGATCCGAATAAATTCACGGGACGTATCACTCGCGCGGATTGGAACGCGATTGCTGGGGATTCGTTCAAACCGCTGATGAATCGAGCGATTCAGGCCGAACTCGCTCCGGGATCTACTTTCAAGCCGTTTACGGCGCTGGCGGGTCTCGAAACCGGGACCATAGACGACAAAACTGTGTTTCACTGCCCCGGCGGCGCATCCTTCTACGGCCACTACTTTGCGTGTTGGCGGCACGGTGGTCACGGAGATATCTCGCTTCATCGCGCCATCGAGCAATCTTGTGACGTGTTCTTCTACAACGTGGCGAATAAGCTGGGAATCGACCGGCTGGCCCACTACGCGGAGCTTTCCGGCTTCGGTCACAAAACGGGCATCGATCTGCCAAATGAACGCGAAAGCACGATGCCTTCCACCAAATGGAAAATGCGGATGTTCCGGCAAAAATGGTACGCGGGTGAGACCATTTCTGTCGGAATTGGACAGGGCGCGGTAACTGTTTCGCCCCTTCAGTTGGCGGCCGCTGAAGGAGGGTTAGCCATTGGCGGTCATTGGTTCCAACCGCATCTAGTGAAGACGGCCGCGCCGAAGCTGCTTCGCGACGGCAATTTCAATCCCGAAAATGTCCAGCAGATTGTTTCAGGCATGTATGGAGTCGTAAATGAGGGCGGCACCGGCCATGCCGCGGCTTTGCCGAACGTCAAGGTGTGCGGCAAAACGGGCACCGCGCAGGTCGCCTCGTTACAGTTGACCAAGGGCCGCAACGCAGAGACGTTGAAGGACAACGCCTGGTTTGTCGGTTACGCGCCTGAAGAGGCGCCTGAGATTGTCGTAGTTGCCCTATTCGAAAACGGTGAACACGGCGACCGGGCTGCATGGATTGTCCGCGATGTCTTAAAGGCTTATTTCGACAAGAAGACGCGCGAAGGGAAATTCCCTTCACAAAGCGCTTTCGCGCCTCGTCTGTTGCTGAACGCGCCCAAGACCCCGCTTGGCGTTTTGACTCTGCCCATTCCGGAAGGCGTTCTTCAGTAGTGTCCGTTTACCGTCCACTCCGCGATCTCGATTGGCCGCTGTTGATCGTCACGCTTATTCTTTGCGGCCTCGGCGTTCTGCAGATCTATAGCGCGACGCAAGATACCCGTTGGGCGGACGCCTGGTGGAAGCAAATCGTTTGGGTAGCGACCGGACTCGCCATGATGTGGGTGGTATCGATGATCGACTATCACTCGCTGCTCGGCCGCATCATTTACTTCTACGCTGCCGCCATTGGGCTTCTTGTGCTGACTTTGGTGCTCGGCAACAAGGTTTTCGGCTCCACGCGCTGGATCCGCGTCGCCGGCTTCACGCTCCAAACTTCAGAGTTCGTCAAGATTGTCTTGATCTTATTAGTCGCTAAATATCTGACAGATCTGAAGTCGGAAACACTGGATTGGAAAGATCTGGCGAAACTGGCGGGGTTTGTAATTGTGCCTATGGCACTGGTTATGAAGGAGCCTGATCTGGGCACTTCTCTGACTTACATTCCGGTGCTGGTCTGCGGCGTCTTAATGGCGGGACTGCGTTGGAAGTATTTGTTAATAATCACCGGCATACTCGTGATTACATTGCCGATTGGTTATCATTTCCTTAAGCCGTATCAAAAGGATCGCTTGGTCAGCTTTATTTATCCGGACCGCGATCCCAAAGGAACTGGTTTTCAGGTGATCCAATCCAGAATCGCTGTGGGCAATGGCGGTATGTGGGGTCGCGGAGCCAAGGAAAGCTCTCAGACTCATTTGGGTTTTCTGCCTGTGCCGCACACGGACTTTATCTTCGCCTCGTTTGCGGAAGAGCACGGATTTGTGGGGATTGTTGTCGCGCTGGTGCTGTATTTTCTGCTGATTATGCAGGTGGTGCAGAACGCGCAAACGGCGGCGGACAAAGCAGGACTGTATGTCTGCATGGGCGTTGCCGCGCTGATTTTATTCCATGTGTTAGTCAACGTTGGGATGGTTGTTGGCCGGATGCCGGTTACCGGTATACCGCTCCCTCTGATGAGTTCCGGGGGATCAAACACATGGTCGATTTTTCTGATGCTGGGCTTAGTCAACAGCGTCAGGTTACGAAGGTTTGTGAATTAACTTAAGACGGCTTTCCGCGGAGAAGGCCGATCAACTAGCAAGGCCGGTTGAGCAGAACGAATTTACGGAGCGCTAATACGAGTTTGAAGTCGCTGACGACGATGTAAAACACAACTTACTATGCCGGTGTTGAGGCTGCCGTATTCACGCGGACTGTTGTTCGTGTTGCAAGCCTCCATCGGTTGTAACGGCAACTACGGATGTCTCCGCCGGTAAGGCGGGTGGCAGACACCAAGGCATTCCGGATATTCTCTGAAGCTCATCACCGGCCGGAAGGCGGTGATAAATGAGTAAGGAGTTGGTGATTGGTTCCAATCGCCATGAAACGAAAGTAGCGGTTCTTGAAGACGATCAACTCGTCGAAGTCTACTTTCAGCGCGGGAATGAGTATTCTCTCGCGGGCAGCATACATAAAGGACGCGTCACTCGCGTGCTTCCCGGCATGCAGTCGGCCTTCGTGGACTTAGGTCTCGAACGGGATACTTTCCTCTATGTCTCCGATTTTTTTGAAGAAAACGAGGACATCGATGTAGCCGAAGAAAAGCCGGCGCGCGGAGATCGTCGGCCAGATAGGGGAGATCGGGATAGAGGAGACCGCGGCGATAGAGGGGACCGGGGCCAGTCTCGCGGCGCTGAGCAGCGGCCAGTTGTCGAGCGGAGATCGGACGAACTACAAGCTGAAGTTCGCGAAATTCAGACATCTCCCGAGGTGAGCGCGCCAGAGGTAAGTCGTGCTGATGACGAATCCGGGAACTCGATAGCCGAAGCCGCGACCTCAACGGCCCCCGTAGCCGCTGAGAATCGTCAGGAACAGCGCGGCGAGGACCGGGGCTTTCGTGGCGACGGAAGAAACCGGCGCGGTCGGCGCCGTCGCCAGCGCGGGCGCGGTTTCCCGGAAAATAAATATGCTCAGCCCTCGCCAACTCCCGCTGTCGCGACTGGCGCCACCACGGAAACAGAGCCGGAAGAGGTCGGCGCTGACGACGTCATTATTCTGCCCGGTGAGTCACTCGCAAAATATCGGAATCGCAGCGCTGGTGCAGAGGCATCTGAGCCCGAGCCGGCATCTGAGGCCCAGGACGATTTAAACGAGCGGGCCGAATCCAACTTGGATCCTGAAGAAGAGCGGGCAATTGAGCAAGAAGCCGAGGAGTTGGAGCTTACCGACAAAATTCTCGGCCACAACGACAACGAAACGCCTGATGAAGTAGAAGACCGGATCGAAGAAGTTAAGCAGGATCAACCGATCCCTGAACCTACGGACGAGAACATTGCGGAGCAAACGGGAGCTGATAGGGCGCCTGGGGCCACCGTGACCGTTCTGCCGGTCCACCTGGAACCATTTGCCCCGCCGGAGCCGGTGCTGTCGGAGGCTAGTCTGTTCCTCGTTGACGAGGTTGAATCAACAGGTGACGCTCCGGAAGCCGAAGCTTTCGAGGATGGCGGCGGGGATGCGGAAGAGTTCGACATCTTCGAGCCGGAGGAAGGCTCGCAGTCTCGCATCGAAGTGACGAATGGAGGCGTTGAAGAGAAACCGATTACTGGCGAAGCAGCTCAGCCGCAAACGGCGACAGTACGTGATCAGGGCAGCCGCTATATGCATCGCGTTTCGCGGCGCATGCGCCGTCGTCGCGGCGGAAATCGCTTCGGACAGAGTTCGGAATTCGCTGGTACGACATCGGGGGGCGCCGGAGCAGCAGTCGCGCGCCAGCCGGAGGCACGCGGCGAGGCAGAAGAACGTTCCACGGAAAAACCGGAGCGGGCGCTGCCGTCCATCACGGAGCTTCTTAAAGTCGGCCAGGAAATCATCGTTCAGATCGCAAAAGAGCCGCTTGGCCAGAAGGGCGCGCGGATCACATCGCACATTGCTTTGCCGGGACGCTACGTCGTCTTCATGCCGAGCGTCACCCATCTGGGCGTATCGCGCAAGATCGCAAGCGACGAAGAGCGGCAGCGTCTGAAACGCATTCTGCAGACGCATCGCGTCGGGACCACGGGCGGTTTCATCGTTCGTACCGCAGGCGAAGGTGTGCCGGAGGACGAGATTGCGGCCGACATGAACTTTCTCTATAGCCTCTGGCTGGACATCCGTCAGAAGGCCGAGAAGAAGCCCGCGCCTGCCTTGCTCCATTACGATCTCGACATCGTACAGCGTATTCTGCGTGACCAGGTGACCGACGAGTTTAAATCCATCTGGGTCGATAACGAAGACATGTATGAAAACGTGGTGACGTTCATGCAGCGTTTTCAGCCGGCGCTGGTGAATCGCGTGAAGATGTACACGCGCAGCGCGCCCATTTTCGATGCGTTCAACATCACGCAAGAACTGGAGAAGGCGCTTCGGCCGAAGGTATGGCTGAAGTCCGGCGGCTACATCGTCATCAATCAGACCGAAGCCCTCGTCGCGATCGATATCAACACCGGCAAGTATGTTGGAAAGTCCAACCGGCTGGAAGACACAATCGTCAAAACCAATACCGAGGCAGTGAAGGAGATTGTCCGGCAGATCAGGCTGCGCGATTTAGGCGGTATCATCGTGGTCGATTTCATCGACATGGATGAGCGCAAGAACCGTCAGAAGGTGATGCAAGCGCTCGAAGAGGCCATGCGCGCCGACAAGGCTCCGTATAAGATTTTGCAGTTCAATGACTTTGGATTGGTAGCAATCACGCGCAAACGGGTAAAGCAGAGTCTGGAGCGTACCTTATGCGCGCCGTGCCCCTATTGCGATGGCGCCGGTTACGTTAAGAGCGTATCGACGATCATCGGCGAAATTCTTGTTGAGGCGCAGAAGCTAAGCAAGGCGTTGGAGGGGCAAGACGTGGTGCTGCGCGTACATCCCGATGTCGCTAAGGTTCTGAAGGCGAGCGACAACAACTATCTGGAAGAACTGGAAGACATTTTGAATCGGCCTGTACTGGTCACGGGTGATGTTACTTTGCACCACGAAAAGTTCGATCTGGCGTAGGGTCCGCATACCGCATCGGATGTTAAACTGAGATCGCCGCAGGAACCCGCAGCTTCAAATCGTTCAATCCGGAGAGATGGCCGAGTGGTTGAAGGCGCACGCTTGGAAAGCGTGTTTAGGGGAAACTCTAACGTGGGTTCGAATCCCACTCTCTCCGCCATTTAGAATTTGTTCATTCCGGAGACATGGTAAACAGATTGTTCCTAAGACATCGGTAACACTTGGAACCACTCCTCTTCCGCGTCGTTCCTTACGCTCCTCTAAACGCTTCATCTTCTCTCCGCGTATAATCCTGCTTTGAACAGATCGCTCGTCCTTCTCATTTCTTTTCTTTCAGCTTCCCTCCCCGCGGTGTCCCAATCCGCGGCGCCACAACCGTTCGATCTTGTCATCCGAAACGGGCATATCGTCGATGGCACGGGCTCACCTTGGTATTCGGGTGACATCGCAATCCGGAACGGACATATTGAACGTATCGGAGCGCTCGCGGCATTTCCTGCCCGTAGGACGATCGACGCGACAGGACTGATCGTCGCTCCTGGATTTATCGACATGCTCGGACAGTCAGAACTGTCCATGCTCGTCAATCCGCATGTGCCATCGAAAATTTTTCAGGGAATTACCGCCGAGATTACCGGCGAAGGGAACACCATTGCTCCCCTCAACGACCGCATTCTGACTGCTGATCGATCTGGATTCCTGCACTATGGCGTCACTCCGGATTGGCGAACGTTCCGCCAATACTTCGCGCGCTTGCAGAGGCAGGGCCTCGGAATCAACCTCGCCAGCTATGTGGGCGCCACGCAAGTCCGCCGTCTAGTTATCGGTGAAGAGAATCGTGCTCCCACCGCTGCGGAACTCGAACGCATGCAAGCTCTCGTGCGCGACGCAATGCAAGATGGAGCTGTCGGCCTTTCTACCGCATTACAATATGCACCTGCGCCTTACGCTAAAACTGATGAGCTGATCGCGCTTGCTTCCGTTGCCGCGAAGTTTGGTGGCATCTATGCAACGCACATGCGCAGTGAAGGCGACGCTATCGAGGACGCTCTCGATGAGACATTCCGCATTGGAAAGCAAGCCCACATCCCGGTGGAGATTTGGCATCTTAAGGCCGCAGGCAAACGCAATTGGGGCCGCATGAGTGAAATTGTCAATCGCATCGATCAAGCACGCGCCTCCGGCATTGACGTCGAAGCCGACACGTATGCATATCCGGCATGGTTCAACACATTTTCAGCTTTCGTGCCGCCGTGGGTGCACGAAGGCGGCGACCAGAAGATGATCGAGCGGCTGAAGGATCCCGCCCAACGTGCTCGCATTCGCAAGGAAATGGAAAATCCGACGTCCGGCTGGGATGACGAATGGCTCGAAGTGCCCGGCCCTGAATCCATCCTCGTCAGCGTCGTTCAAAATCCCAAGCTTTTGTCGTTGCAAGGCAAAACTATCGCGCAAATTGCGGCAATGCGCCATACCGATCCGATCGACACGATTTTTGATCTGCTCATCGAAGATCCCGCGATGTCAGTTGCGGTATTCGGGATGTCCGAAGACGACATTCGCAATGCGCTTAAGCAGCCCTGGGTGTCCGTTGACAACGACTCGCAAGGCACTGCTCCCGAGGGCCTCCTTGGCCGCGAACATCCGCATCCGCGCGCTTATGGAACATTTCCTCGAATCCTGCGCAAATACGTCCGCGAAGAAAAACTGCTTACGCTCCAGGATGCTATCCGCAAGTTCAGCGCGCTGCCGGCGCAGCGCATGCGGCTGAGCGACCGCGGCGTATTGAAGCGCGGTATGTGGGCCGATATCGTCGTCTTCGATCCTGAAACGATTCGCGACGTTGCCACCTTCGAGAACCCCAATCAATTATCAGTAGGAATGAAATATGTGCTGGTCAATGGTGTGCCAGTCATTGCCGAGGGGAAGATGACCAACGCGTTACCTGGCCGAGTTCTGCGCGGGCCGGGAGCCGCCAATTAGGTCTATGGCGCAACCACGCAATAAATCTGGCAGGACGGTGATGAGCGAGATATCTTTGCTCTTTTCCACTCAGGAAGATTGGCGGGCATGGCTTCAGCAAAACCACGGCAAGTCTGAAGGCGTTTGGCTTCGAATCGCAAAAAAGAGCGCCGGCGTTCCATCCGTTTCTTACGCGGAAGCGCTGGACGTCGCTCTTTGCTACGGGTGGATCGATGGGCAAAAGCGCCCCGGCCCCGAAGGATTCTGGCTGCAGCGCTTCACGCCGCGTCGGTCCACCAGCATCTGGTCCGCCATAAACCGCGAGAAGGCTTTGACGCTGATAAAAGAAGGACGCATGGAACACCCCGGCCTCGAGGCCATTGAGCGTGCAAAAGAAAACGGCCGGTGGGAGGCCGCTTATGACCGGTTCGGCGCCGCACAGATTCCGGAAGATCTCGCAGCGCAATTGCGGCAAAGACCTCGTGCTAACGCTTTTTTCCAGACACTGAGTAGTCAAAACCGTTACGCGATACTCTTCCGTCTGCAAACAGCAAAAAAACTTGAAACGCGCGCAAAACGGCTGGAAAAGTTCGTTGGCATGCTGGAAAATCAGCAGACCATTTACCCTCAGTCATTCAAGTCAGGGCGCAGCCGGCAAAAGTCGTAGTCACAAGCGGATACTTTTTATTTCGTCGGCGGCGATCGGACAGCCATCTCTGTTAAAACAAAAAGGTTAGTTACGTCAACCGCCTTCCGCGCGCCCGAACTGCGAGGCCAGATTTTCACATTTCGCCTGAAATTCACGCGTACAGTCGTGGACGAGAAGCTTGGAGGCGAATGCGATCTCAAATCCAGTCACCGCGTTCCAAACGCACGTCCTTGCCGGAGGATCCCGGCGGATTGGCCGCCCAACTGCATCAACTGCTGGTGGGGCAACCGGAAGCAATAGAAACAATCGTTCCTTACGTTCAAATGCAGCAGGCCGGGCTTGCTCCGGAAGGGCGCCCTGTCGGCGTTGTCCTGTTGCTTGGTCCTACTGGTACAGGAAAAACCCGCACTGTCGAAGCACTGGCGGAGGTGCTTCACGGGAGCGCCAAGAATTTGTTGAAGGTGGATTGCGGAGAGTTTCAGATGGAGCACGAGGTCGCAAAGTTGATCGGCGCGCCTCCCGGTTATCTGGGCCATCGGGAAACCCAGCCTATGCTCAACCAGGCAAAGATCAATTCGGTAGCCTCGGAGCAGAGCGATATCTCGCTTGTACTGTTTGACGAGATTGAAAAGGCCGCTCCTTCCATGACACGCCTGCTTCTGGGGATCTTGGATAAGGCGACATTGCGGCTTGGCGACAACACTACGGTGAACTTCGAGCGCACCCTCATTTTCCTGACCAGCAATCTTGGCGCGAAATCGATACAGCGCGCTAACAAACCGGACTTTGGTTTTGAGGCGATGGTTCCGCTCAGTGCCCAACACGATACCTCAAAAATTCAAAGCATCGGCATGGCTGCAGTCCGCCAGAAATTCTCGCCTGAATTTGTGAATCGCATCGATTCTGTCATCACGTACCGCCCCTTGGATCGGGACGCGTGCGAACAGATCCTGGAACACATTTTCCTGAACTTCAGCCGGCTGATTACAACCCGATTGGGGCCACGCGGCTTTCGGCTTCTGTGTACCGCCGCGGGGCGCAGTCTATTGCTGGAGCAAGGCACTAGCGTCGAATACGGCGCTCGCGAATTGAAGAGAACAGTGCAGCGGAGCTTCATTCAACCCGTAGCGGCGCTCGTTGCGCAGGGGCGTGTTCCTCCCAGCTCCAGCGTAGTCCTCGATGCTAAGCACGGCGAGTTCAACATTCTTGTGCGGCATTAGGGCTGGCCACTCCATTCCGCGGAATCGCCCAGACTCTGTCCATTGGGCGTGTTGAGCATTAGATGGACACCAACATGGGAGCTCTTGCCTTGATACAGCACCGAGCCCAGTCTAAGATCGTCCAGTCCTAACGCAACTTGGGAACGGATTGCTCCATCGGTGATGATCAGCGTCGCGCTGGTTGCCTGATTCAAATCACTGGCAGAGTGGTTCCACGAAATTCGTAGTAGTTGGTCTTCGCTCGTGACAGTTAAGTGAAGCTGATTTCCTGAACTGAACCATTGTGGAAGGCTGGCTTGACGCGCAAACGACCACATGAGTGCGCAGGCGCTAATGGCAATCAAGAGCAGAGCTGCGATCGTTACAAAAACACGTAGCCTGTTCTTGTCAATTTTCTTTTCCTGCACGGGTATAGGTAGACCTTCCGGCGTTTCGGCTGAAATCTCCGGAAGGGACTTGAATTCGTCTTCGTTGAATTCGAATTCCCGCACCGACGGCTCTTGAGGAAGTTGCCCGTTACTGGCCACGAAGAATGCGGCAGTATGCGGGGGCTTCGCTTGGATCAAAAGCACTACATAAGGGTGGCTCTTAAACTCCTGCGCAAAAATACTCCGGTCGGCCAGGGACGGCTGTCTGGGGCCGATTCTTGCATGCGTACGAAAGAATCCGATAATCGTCAAGTCGCGCGCACGGGCACGCACCTCAGGAAGACGGTGCATCTCTGCCGGCTCCGGGAGAAACACAGTATCGTCGGCCGAGCTGTTCGAAACCATCTCGATATCGTCGATGCGAATCGTCGGGACATCCGCCGCAGGGAACGTACCAACGAGAAAACCACCCAGCTCAATACCCAACTGTTCCGAGATGCTCACCTGCGCAGCTATTTTTGACACAAGATCCAGCCGCAGCTCGATGCTATACGCCGAGCGATCTGGACTCCACCGGATGTAAAGCGGAACTTCCTCTTCTGTACGCGGCTGTGGAGGCTTCACCATCGGCACTTCACCTCCTACAGTACACTTTGATTGCTTGCCCGGAACTCTGTATCTGGTGGCGACCCCCATCGGAAATCTCGAAGATATTACGCTGAGAGCGCTGCGTATTCTTCGTGAAGAAGTGCAATCGATAGCCTGCGAAGACACACGGCAAACTCAGAAGCTCTTGGAGCACTACGGCATACGCAAGCCTCTCGTGAGCTACCACGAGCACAATGAGATGGCGCGTGTCCCGGACATCCTCGATGCCTTAAAGTGTGGGGAAAGCGTGGCTCTGGTCAGCGACGCCGGCACTCCATTGTTGTCTGATCCCGGCTACCGCATTGTCACCGCTGCCATCGCGGAAGGGCTTCAGGTGATTGCGTTGCCCGGCGCGTCTGCGTTGCTCACGGCTTTGGCAGGTTCCGGTCTTCCGACCGATGAGTTTTGTTTCCTAGGTTTTCTTCCCCCCAAATCCGCCGGGCGGCGCAAAATGCTGTCGCGGATTGCGGATCACTCAGCTACCGTGATCGCTTATGAAAGTCCTCACCGGATTCTTGAAACATTAGCTGACATGACCGAAATCCTGGGTGACCGCCCGGTTGTTCTCGCCCGCGAGCTCACCAAGCTCTACGAAGAATTTCTTCGCGGGACGGCAGCGGAGATCCGCGCCCAATTGGTGCAAAATCAGTCCGCGCGCGGCGAAATGACTCTCATCATCGGCAAGAGCAAACAAAAAGAAGCCGATCTGGACGCACAAGCCGAGATCGCCCGCTTACAAGAAGAAGGCGTCGCCCGCATGGATGCGATTAAAGCGGTTGCGAAACGGATGGGACTTCCGAAACGTGAGGTCTACCGGCTCGTGGAGGGACAGGACAGCAATCCGACTCACAAGCGTCGTGATTAGGTCCAAATATACCGATCGCCAGTTTTGGCGCGCCGGGATTCAGACGCTCCTCAATCAACTGACGAATCATTGATATGAACGCCCGATGGGTCCCAACGGTCTGCGCACGAACCATCTTCATGCCGAGTTGGCGTGCGAGTCCATGCGCCTCGGTGTCAAGATCGTAAAGCACCTCCAGGTGATCCGAAATAAAGCCGAGCGGCGCAACCAGAATGTTTTTGGTTCCGCGTTCATGCAAGGTTCGCAAGTGATCCAGAATATCGGGACCGAGCCATGGCTGAGTCGGTGGTCCGCTCCGGCTTTGAAAGACCAGATCCCACTCTTTGAAGCCGACCCGTTCGGCGACCAGCCGCGTTGTTTCACAAAGCTGTTTCTGATAATCGCTAGTTTGAGCCATAGAGCATGGAATACTATGCGCTGTCGCAACCAACCGAACGGATTGTTGTTCTTCGAGGGAGAACTGCTTGCGTGCGTCTGCCACTAAGTCCGCTGATGCCTCGACAAATGCCGGGTGATTGTAGAAGACACGCAATTTATCGACTTTGGGTGCGCCGGAACCGATTTCCGCCTGCGCCGCGGCGATGTTTTCCCGGTATTGACGGCACCCCGAATAAGAACTGTATGCGGATGTTACGAACGCAAGCGCGTGCGTGACGCCATCCTCCTGCATCTGCCGCAAAGTGTCTATCAGAAATGGATGCCAATTGCGATTGCCCCAATAAATGGGCAACGTCATCGAATGTCCGTCGAGTTCGCTACGTAACGCAGCAATCAATTCACGGCATTGATCGTTGATAGGACTCTTGCCGCCAAAACGATAATAATGTTCAGCAACTTCGAGCAGCCGCTCGCGCGGAACATTTCTTCCGCGCGTGACATTCTCAAGAAACGGCAAAACGTCCGCTGACTTTTCAGGGCCGCCAAAAGAAACTAACAAAATGGCGTCATACATCAGGCTGGTGTTCCCGCCACGCGATGCAGCTTCAACATGTTTGTCGATCCGCGCAGGCCAACAGGCTGCCCCGCCACGAACACGATATTGTCGCCCGGCTTCACACGTCCGCTGCGAATAAGTGCGGCTTCCATCTCATGCAGCATCTGGTCGGTCGATTCCATTACCGGTGCCACGATTGGATCTACTCCATAAATAATAGAGAGTTGCCGCGCCACCGCCTCGCTCGAAGTAAACGCATAGACCGGCACCGGCGGTCTGTATCGGGCCAATAGCCGGGCTGAAGCGCCGCTGGTCGTTCCCACCGCAAGCGCGACTACGCCCGCGGAACGTGCAGAGTGATACGCAGCGGCCGCGATGATCTCCGGAATGCTGAGGTCGCCTTCGCCCCAAATGTCCGGGAACCCAAGTTTTCGCAAGGCAATTTCTGTTTCGCAGGCTATCCGGTCCATCACTCGGACAGCCTCCACCGGGTGTTTGCCAGCCGATGTTTCAGCCGAAAGCATGACCGCGCTGGTGCCGTCGTAAATCGCATTTGCGACATCGCTGACTTCGGCTCGCGTGGGCATCGGATGCTCAATCATCGATTCAAGCATCTGCGTTGCCGTAATCACAAATTTGCCGCGCTCGCGAGATTTCTTGATAATTGCTTTCTGGATGGCTGGCACTCGCTCAGGCGCCATTTCCACACCCAAGTCTCCACGCGCGACCATCACTCCATCGCTTTCATCGAGAATGGCGTCCAGATTTTGCCAGCCCTCCGGCTTCTCTATCTTTGCGATTATCGGCTGCTTGGCGTCGACTTCTTCCAGCAAATGTCTTAACCGCAAAACGTCCCGCCCGCTGCGCACGAAGGAAAGCGCAAAGAAGTCCACCTGCTGCGCCACGCCGAAATGCGCATCCGATACATCTTTTTTGGAAAGCGACGGCGTGCTGATATTGACACCGGGAAGGTTGATGCCTTTTCGATCGCTGATTGTTCCGCCGGCTTCCACTACACAGCGAACAGAGACACCGTCGGTGCTCAACGCTCTTAACCGCACAAGTCCGTCGGCGATCAGCACCTGGTCTCCGGGCTTCACATCGCGGGCAAAGTCGGCGTAAGACGTTGATGCAATTTCAGCATTACCTTCCACTGGCTGCGTGGTGATAGTGAAAATCGCGCCGTCTTCTAAAACGTGCGGTCCTTGCGGAAATGTGCCAAGGCGGATTTTGGGTCCTTGCAGATCCAGCAGGATGGCCGCCTCCGAACCGTATTCCTTCGAAAGTTCTCGCACCATCGCGACGCGTCTGCCGATGTCATCTTGAGTTCCATGCGAGGCGTTGAGACGGAACACATCTACTCGCGCTTCCATCAACTGCCTGAGAACTCGATCTGAATCGGTCGAAGGTCCGAGTGTGGCGACGATTTTTGTTGCGCGCATGAATTAGATGCAGCAGTAGTTACAAAACAAGAACCGAGATGTGGCGCGCCATTCACTTACCAGAGTATTACGTCTTTTGCGGACTCCCGCTTTTTGTCATAATGAAGGTGCTCTGGTAGTATTCTTCCGCTACGGCGGATGACGTTTCTCTCACCGTCTCGCCATACCCGGCTCAATGAAGCCGTGGGTCTACTATTGTTTCTGCTCGGCTTAGCCGTTTCGCTAAGCTTGGTTTCTTACTCGGCGGCTGATCCGTCTTGGAATACCGCAACCGGCACGACGCACGTCCATAACTTACTCGGCCTGTTCGGGGCTAAGTGGGCGGACTTACTCCTACAGATATTCGGCATCAGTGTTTTCTTACTTCCTGTCCACATCTGGGCGCTGGGCTGGAAGTGGGTGCGTTCCTCACCCATTGAGAGCCCTTGGTTTAGAGTTTTTGGCAGCCTGGCGCTCTGGTTCTGTATCTCAACGGCATGCGGGCTGATTCCCAAGCCTTGGCTTATTAGCCATGCCATCAACCCCAGCGGCATAGTCGGGATGGTGATCTCCGATTTTCTGCTCTCGCGATTTGAGGTCGCAGGCGCGGCTATCATCACGGTGGCGTCGGGAATTATTGCTCTGTATTTCGCCTCCACCTTCGAAGT
>Ga0070741_10002713_pt1 | contig 46429 bp, 40 predicted proteins | sample Coa_R1_4_FD_66440 | JGI IMG/M metagenome (GOLD analysis project Ga0070741, IMG submission 66440) | Surface soil microbial communities from Centralia Pennsylvania, which are recovering from an underground coalmine fire - Coalmine... | ecosystem: Environmental > Terrestrial > Soil > Unclassified ... | reverse complement strand
AGAAGGCGGCAAAAAAGCCAGCAGCTAAGAAGCCCGCCAAGAAAAAGAAGTAAATACCTCCCCGCGTTTGCGGGATCAAATTGACGCCCTCGGGTTTCCCCCGAGGGCGTTTTTATTTTTGGCCCACCCAAATCTTACCCATAATTGGCTGCATCTCTATGAGAACTCTTTCACGTCCCTCGCTCCTCGCAGTCGGCGTTTTGATTTTCGCGCTGTCCGGCTTCACGCAGACGAACCATCAGATCTTCCGCAACCCGACGATCAGCCAGAAGGAAATCGTTTTTGAATATGGAAACGACCTCTGGATCGTTAGGATGGAACGGCGGAGAAGCCCGGCGGCTAACTGCGGGAATCGCCCGCGAGTTCAATCCGCATTTCTCGCCCGACGGCACGCAGGTCACGTGGCTATGGCAACGTGTAGCGCAAATCAACGTAGAACAAGTTCGAATGCGCTTGCTTCGGTCCGGCTGTCGGAATGATCCACGGCTCTTTCATTACGTACGAGTACTGGTTTATCAGCGAGAGTGCTCCGTAATTTCTGTTCTTCCATAACGTCTGCACCCAGTCAAAGGTGATCTCCTGCCCGTCGCGATAGCTTGTCGAACCGGGATATCCGTATCCGACGTAAACCGGATGCAATAACGTGCTGCCGGAAGCAGTGGGGTCGAAAACAACGTTCTTGCCGATATAGACGCCGCCGTAGTAAGCGGCAAGCAAGATATTTGGTGTCACCTGCGCTTCAAAGCCACTCACTGTGGAGGACGTGTGCACGGGTGAGATAGAGCCATCGGGCCGAACGACGACATCTGGTCCTGCTCCGAAAACGTAACGTCCTCCGCCATCGCTGAAGAAGTTATTCGAGACTAAACGGAAATTCTTTGCCAGCTCCAGATTGAAATTGAGACTAACGCCGTACCCCAGCGCGGTGTGACTACCCGAGACCGCGTTCGTTATCGTCGGCGGCACGTAGTCTTTGAACCCTCGAAGCAACCCGGCAACTTCGATATGTTCGTTCTTGTCGCCGGCTTTTCCGTCGTAGGCGGCCTTCACAATGATGTCCGGGAACTGATTCGGCACCGCCGTTGGAGTCTGGGCCGAGCTGAACTGGTTTGCAAGCGCGCTGCTTAAATTGGCAGGCAGGCTAACCGTCGCGGCGCCACTACCGCCGCCAATGTATTGAAAAGGATTTTCCAACGCAGCGCCAAACGCAAAATTTTCATTTGGATGAGCGATGAACCGGAACTGCGGCGCGCGTGTCCAGGGCAGACCCAGTTGGTAGTTCGTGTCCATGTTCTGGGTATAGAAGATATCGCTCGGCAGCGGAGACAAACCTTTTCGATTCGGCGTGAGGAAACTCCAGTCCTGCCCCGCCAAAACTTCGAAATTATCCTTTTGAACGTCTACGAAATAGTTGCGTAGACGCAAGCCGGCTGAATTGCTGGTGATCTGGTAGCTATTCGCGTCGTTGTTGAACAGGAAGTCAGTTTCCAGATATCCGAGTACCTGTGCTCCCATGACCGTTGAATCCACCCGGAAACCGACACGCGAGTTCTGCGCGCTAAAATTCATTTCCGACAAATGGCCAGCCGCCGCATTGTTGTATGGAATTCCCATGAAATTGGTTCCGATGCCGCTGCCCACGTTTGTCGAACGCGCAAAAAATGTCGCATCGAGAAAACCTAATGGGGTGAGAGTTGTGTTCCCGATGCTGATCCCTAGCGGCGAGTTCGGCGCCGCTTCGTTACGCTGGCCGCGGCCCATGCCCCGCGGACGATTCACAACCGGAACGATATTGACAGCAGCGTTTGCGGGATTGGAGGCGTTTGCTAGGGCGACCGGAACCGCGGCGGCGGGCGCAGCAGTGACTGCCGCGACTGCCCGGTCAAGGGCTTTCTGCTGTTCGTCAACGGCTTGCTGAAGACGTTTGATCTCTTCTTGTTGTTTGACGATCTGCTCGCGAAGTTTCTGCAGATCTTTTGCAGTCGGAGCGGATCCGCTGACGCTAGTGGATGCCCCGGATCCAGACGTCGAATTGGCGATCGGTGCACCTCCGGGCCCATCGGCGCCCAAAAGCTGCGATGCCAGTAAAGGCAGGCAAAGCAGTGAAAGACTCCGTCTTTTTGTCATCGTCGTTCCGAAGTTAAGCAAGTGCTGTTACATTGCGATTAACGTTTGATGAACTTTGAATAGGCGCGGCAATTTTTGGAAATAGCTTTCGTTTTGCGATTGTGTATTTCCAATGGCTTAGCGAGACCTCTCGGGACTATACGCCACCCTCGTTACACTGAAACTTAAACTAAATGTCCGAACGCCCGTTCGTTCACCTTCACTGCCACACTGATTACTCACTTCTCGACGGTGCCTGCGATATCAAAAAGCTCATGGCGCTGGCCCAACGCCAAAAGATGCCTGCGATCGCGATGACGGACCATGGCAATCTCTTTGGAGCGGTCGAGTTCTATAACGAGGCAAACAGTAGCGGCATTCACCCCATCATCGGCTGCGAAGTTTACGTCTCACAGCAGGGTCACAAGACTCGTAATGAAAGCGATCGTTATAACCACCTTGTCCTGCTGTGCGAGAACCAGGAAGGTTACAAAAATCTCATCAATCTGGTTTCTACTGGTTACCTGGACGGCTTCTATTACAAACCCCGCATCGATAAAGACCTGCTCGCGCGCCACTCGAAAGGACTCATTGCAATGTCTGCCTGCCTACGAGGCGACATTAATGAGACATTGCTCGCCGATAAATACGATGCAGCAAAGCAGCTTGCCAATGAATACGTAGACCTGTTCGGGCGCAACAATTTCTTCCTTGAGATGCAGGACCATGGGCTCGATCAGGACAAGCTAGTCATGCCGCAGATTCGCCGTCTATCGGCCGACACCGAAATCCCACTTGTCGTCACGAACGACGCTCACTATCTCACCCACGACGATGTCCGCGCGCACGAGATCCTGCTATGTATCCAAACGGGTAAAACGATGTCTGATCCGAATCGGATGCGCTTCAGCACTCCCGATTTCTTCGTGAAATCGCGCGCCGAAATGATGACGCTGTTCAGCGAAATTGAAGATGCGCTCGACCGCACCTGGGATATTGCTCAGCGCTGCCACGTCAAGCTCGAAAAGGTTAAAGATCCCTTCCCGCGTTTTGACGTGCCTGCCGAACACAGCATCGACACCTACTTCGGCTATATCGCTCGCGAAGGTTTTGAAAAGCGCCGCCCAAGACTCGAAGCTTTACGGGCACAAGGCCGCCTGAAGCACGATCTTCCGGAATACATCGAGCGCCTGGAACTCGAAATCCGGATGATCCAGCAGATGAAGTTCTCCGGCTATTTCCTTATCGTTTGGGATTTCATTCGCTTTGCGCGCCAGAAAGGTATCCCGGTGGGTCCGGGCCGCGGTTCCGCCGCCGGTAGTCTGGTCGGCTACGCCATGGAGATCACCGATATCGATCCGCTCGAATACGGTTTACTGTTTGAGCGCTTCCTGAATCCGGAGCGCATCAGCATGCCCGATATCGATATCGATTTCTGCACCAATCGTCGCGGCGAAGTGATTCAGTACGTCACCGAGAAATACGGACGTGAGCAAGTTGCGCAGATCATCACTTTCGGCACGTTAGCCGCGAAGGCAGCCATTAAAGACGTGGGCCGCGTGCTCGACATGAGCTTCGCTGAAGTGGATCGCATTTCAAAGCTGGTTCCCAAGCAGCTCAATATCAAGCTTGAGCAGGCGATTGAAGATCCTGAGCTGAAGGCCGTTGCCGCGAAAGAGCCTCGCGTCAAAGAAGTGCTGGATATCAGTCAGAAACTCGAAGGCGTATGCCGAAACGCGGGGATGCACGCCGCCGGAGTCGTCATTTCGTCGGTTCCCTTGCGCGAACTGGTTCCGCTCTACATCACGAACAAGCAGGAAATTGTCACCCAGTACGACATGCTGGGACTCGAAAAACTCGGCCTGCTCAAAATGGACTTCCTCGGCCTTACCACCCTCACCATCGTGGAAGAGGCGCTAAAGCTGATCGAAAAATATCGCGGGGTCAAGATCGATCTTCAGGATCTCCCGCTCGATGACGCGCAAACTTACGAAAAAATCTTCAGCACTGGTTTTACCAGCGGCGTCTTCCAGTTTGAATCATCGGGCATGCAGGATATCCTGCGCCGCTATCAACCCAATCGTATTGAAGATCTTTGCGCTCTGAATGCCCTCTACCGCCCCGGACCCATCCAGGGCGGCATGATTCCGGACTTTATTGACCGTAAACACGGCCGCAAGCCCATCGTCTATGACCTGCCTGAACTCCAGGAGATTCTGGAAGAGACCTACGGCGTCATCCTCTATCAGGAACAGGTCATGCAGATCTCAAACAAGCTGGCCGGATATTCGTTGGGTGATGCCGATATTCTGCGCCGCGCCATGGGCAAGAAAAAAGCCGATGAGATGGCGCAACAGCGTGATCGTTTTATCTCGGGGGCGACCGCCAAGGGTTTTCCGCCCAAGAAAGTCGCAAAGATCTTCGATCTGATGGAGCAGTTTGCCGGTTATGGCTTCAACAAATCGCACTCTGCCGCCTATGCGTATCTCGCTTTTGTTACCGCCTATCTAAAGGCCCACTACGCTGTCGAATTCATGTCTGCCTTGCTCACTTCAGAAGCGGGCAACACCGACAAGATCGTGAAGTACATCAATGAATGCCGCGAAATGGGAATTCGCGTTTTACCGCCCGACGTAAACCAGAGTGATCTGCACTTCACGCCCGCGGGCGACGCTATCCGCTTCGGCTTGGGAGCGGTTAAGAATGTGGGACAAGGCGCGGTCGAAGCCATTGTGGCGGCTCGCGAAGAGGAAGGCGGCGGGCTATTCAACTCGATTTATCAGTTCTGCGAGCGAGTCAACCTCGGCGCAATTAATCGCCGTGTGATTGAGAGCCTGATCAAGGCTGGCGCCCTCGATTCTACCGGCGGCAACCGCGCGCAGCTATGGGAAGCGATTGATCGCGCCATCGAATCCGGCACGCGCATTTCCCGCGACCGGGCGATGGGCCAGCACGGTCTGTTCGGCACGACGTTTGAAGAAAAGCATGAACTGCCCCTCGCCAATCTTCCCGATTGGACTGTCGAGCAGAAGTTGGCCGGCGAAAAGGAAATGCTGGGTATCTATGTTTCCGGCCATCCGCTCGATCGTTTCCGAGACAAAATTGCCGATCTTGCTACCCACTTCACCGACAAGCTCGAAGACCTTGAGAAGAATACGCCGGTGGCCCTCTGCGGTCTTCTCACCAATATCGTTCGCAAGACAAACCGCGAAGGCAAATATTGGGCAGCACTGAAAATCGACGACGGCCGCGGTGCTGCCGACGCCATGATCTTCGCAACTCGTTACGAGGAGCTGCTGTCCACGATCAAGGAAGATTCAGCGGTCTTTATCCGCGCTAATGTTTTGCCGGAAGAAGGAGGTCCGCCGAAACTTTCCATTCAGGAAATGGTCAAGTTGGAGGATGCACGAGTCAATCTGCCGTCGCTCATCTCCATTCGGATTTGGCTTAAGGACGAGTCTCCGGAAAAGGCTAATGCCTTGAGCGAACTCTTTGTGCGCAAGAGCGGTGCCACGGAAGTTCGCCTGCGGCTCGAAAAGCCCCGCGATTTTTCAGTAATACTGGATGTCACGACCAAAGTGCGTCCCGACAAAGAGTTTAAGGCCGAGCTCGAAAAAATCTGCGGCCCGGAATGCATGGAAGTTCTGGCGAGCTAGTGCATGGCTGACGAAAATCCTCCAGACCTGGAAAATTTTGAGCTTGCGGCGAGTGCTGAAGCTGCGGCTGCTCCCGCTCCCGTTGCTGTGTCGGTGGTGTCAACTCCTGCGACAGACAACCCGAGCTGGCACCGTGTCCAGATTGCACGTCACCCGAAGCGCCCTCATTCTCGCGACTACATCAACGGCCTGATTACCGGTTTTGAAGAACTCCACGGCGATCGATTCTTCGGGGACGACAAGTCCATCCTCGGCGGCATGGGTTTTTTTGAAGGAAAGCCTGTCATGGTAATCGGCCAGCAGAAGGGACGCGATACTAAGGAGAAACTGCTGCGCAATTTTGGCATGCCGAAGCCGGAGGGCTATCGCAAAGCGTTGCGCCTGATGGCCCTCGCTGCCAAATTCCGGCGACCCATCATTACGCTTATTGACACGCCCGGTGCTTACCCAGGCATCGACGCTGAGGAGCGCGGCCAGGCCGAAGCCATCGCTTTTAATCTTCGCGAGATGGCGCGCCTTGAAAGTCCGATCATCGCGGTTGTCGTCGGTGAAGGCGGCAGCGGTGGTGCTCTGGCGTTGGGCGTCGGTAATCGCATTTACATGCTCGAAAATGCATACTACAGCGTCATCGCGCCCGAAAGCTGCGCCGCGATCATCTGGCGTGACTCGGGCAAAGCGCCACTTGCGGCCGCTGCGTTGCGCATGACTGCGAACGATCTACTCGAAATGAAACTCATCGACGGCATCGTTCCCGAGCCGGCGGGGGGCGCGCATCTCGAATCGGAAGCCACCATTCAGGCTTTGCGCCAAACACTCAAAAAAGCGCTGGCCGAACTCGAACCGCTTTCTCCCCAACAGATCATCGAGCAGCGCTACGACAAATTCCGCAACATGGGCAACTTCTTCTACGAGGGTGCGCTCTGAAGATCGGCCTGATCGTCGCGCTCTTCGTCGTTGCATTTCTCGCGCTCATCGCGTATTCAACTCTCCACGGGCCGCGCTATCGAGTTGAGGTGTGTATGGCTTATCAGGGCCGCTCCGCCTGCAAAACCGTCGTAGCCAAAAGTGAAGATGCGGGGTTGCGCTCCGGCCGTGAAAACGCGTGCGCCGACATTTCTGCCGGCGTTACGGATACGATCCGCTGCCAAAACTCCGACCCACAGAGCGTGAAGTGGTTAGCTCGTCCGTGACCTGTGCCTCCGGCCGGCGAATTCTATTCATTGGGCAACGAGGCGAACGCACGCGGTGATTTTGCGTTAGCTGCCACTCATTACCGCAAAGCTCTCGCGCTTGCTCCCGATTGGCACGAAGCGCGCCATAACTTCGCCGGCGCATTGTACCAGCTTGGGCAGATCGATGACGCTATGAACTCGTTCAGCCAAGCCGCGGCAGGTCCGAATTCCGAATTCTCGCACGGCATGATGGCCGTCATCGTTCCCGGCAGTCCGCAGGCCACCAACGAAAGCATTCTCGAAGTTCGTCAGGCCTGGGGCGGGATCATCACACCCGATCCGCACCCCCGAGCACGAAAGCCCCGTCGAAGCCGCGGTTTCCCGATTCGCATCGGCTACATGTGTTCGTTGTTCAATCAGGAAAACTACATGAAGCCAGTCTGGGCGCTCATCAACCGGCACGATCGCAGTCAGTTCGAAATTCATTTGTTCTCAGACGTTCGGCGCGAAAGCATTCAAAGCGGCTATCGTCCTCACGCCTCCGACACGTTTCACTACACAGGCGATCTGAAAATCGTGGCCTGTGCCGCCGCTATTGAGGCGGCCGAGGTCCATATCCTCATCGATCTCAACGCGTACAGCCGGTGGCGCAGGTTACCTATCTATGGACTGCAGCCTGCCCCCGTAATCGCGAGTTGGTTCAATTCTTATGCGACGACTGGCATGTCGTCGATCGACTATTTAATCGGCGATTCCGTTGTCGCGCCGCTAGATGAAGATCGCTACTACGCCGAAAAAATTCTTCGCGTAAGTGGCAGTTACTTGACCTTTGAAGTAAGTTATCCGGTTCCGGACGTCGCGCTGCCTCCTTGTTTCACAAACGATCACATCACCTTCGGATGTCTGGCGCCGCTCTACAAAATCACGCCTCCGGTCATTCAGGCCTGGAGCAAAATTCTACACGGCGCGTCGAAGTCGATTCTGTTTCTGCAGAACACAGCGCTCGGTGTTTCCGGCAATCGCGAATTCTTAGTGGGGCTTTTTGCGAAACAAGGTATCTCGGCAGATCGATTAAAATTCGAAGGTCCTTCAGGCCACTTCGAGTTTCTTACGGCCTACAGCAAAATCGACATCGCGCTCGACACATTTCCTTACAACGGCGGCACCACCACGACAGAGGCGCTCTGGCAAGGCGTCCCCGTGCTTACTTTTTATGGAGATCGCTGGGCGTCGCGCACCAGCGCATCTATCTTACGCGCAGGCGGCCTTACGCAATTCATCGCTGCCGATTTCGAAGCTTACGTTCGCAGCGCGATTAATCTCGCGCGAGATTCGGCAACACCGGACATGCTCGCCGAGCTTCGCCGCAATATGCGCAACCGTCTTGCAGAGTCGTCCGTTTGCAATACCGAAGCTTTCGCTCGTGAGATGGAAGAGTTGTACCGTCATATTACGGGATTGATATCGCCGTAAGCTCCACCTGCATTTGCGCCTTCGATGTAGCGTTATCCGATGAAAAAACAACCGTTGGCTTTTTGATGGGAACTAGCACTTCCGAGCCCCAAATAAAATGCCGCACAAGCGGAAGGTTCGTTGTTTCCTGAGCTAATCCGGTAACATCGACGCTCACCGTTAGACTGAGCTGATTCTGTATTTCGACGAGCTTATGGCAATCAATGCGGGTGCCAATTTCGACTTGCTGCCAGTGGTCTGGCGGGCCTACCTGTATTTGCACGGACGTGCGGATGGAATAAGGTGACGATGACGGACCAGTGGCCGCCAAAATCGAGTAAGTCCTGGCGTTTAGCACCTTATTCGCTTCCACTTCCTTAATCACGAAGTCGAGCTTGTAAAACTTGGGCGCGGGAGATTCCTGCCCGACGCAAGTCGTCACCGCAATTCCCGTTATCAGCAAAATCGCTGACCATCGCAGACACTTGTTCGTCATAAATTCGCTCCCATTACGGCTCGTTTGAACCGGTTTTTAACGGCGTGATTTGAATTGGCTCAATCTCGATGGGCGCATCGTTTTTATCTAATCCCGCCAACAGGCTCGTCGCCGTTTCCGGCGAACGGCTCACCAAACGGACCAACGCTTTCTCTTCCTCCGTCAGCGGCGTTCGTGATGGAAAACTTTCTTGCTTAGGGAGCCCTCTTACCGAGACGACATGTCTTCTCACAACACGTCGCAGCGAAGGAGGTACGCGCACGTTCTGCATCGGCGCGGTTCGCGGCGGAGCTGCGCTTGTCAACGCCGCGTTCCACGGCGTGGGCGTTGTATGTCTCATCCCCAGAACAACCACAACTGCGAACAATAACGCCAGACAAGAGCCCGCTACCGCCCAACCCAAAACCGTTGGCCTTTTTGCGGGTACCCTACCTGCAAGAATTCGCTGCAGAACCCGATCTTCCAAGCCAGCCAGTGGCTCTACGTCTGAGTAGTGCGCCAGTGCGCGATCAAGAATCTCATCGAGTCGCTTATCGTTAAGCACGGCGGCCCTCCAGTAGTGCAGCCAGCCTTTGCTTCAAGATTTTCCGCGCCCGCGCAAGTCTGCTGCGCACCGTGCCATCCGGAATCGACATCACCTTCGCGATCTCGTACGAACTCAAGTCTTCAACAGTCGATAACGCCAGCGGCAGCCGCAGCTCTTCCGGAAGCGCATCGATCAGTCGCTGAACTGCTGCATCTCTGTCCAAACGAATCAACTCCTCTTCCGGCGTCTGCTGCCTGGAAATTTGTTCCAGCCAATCGTCCTTGCCTCGCCTCTCGCCCAGACGGTTGAGGGCCAGCCGCCACGCCGCACGCGCCAGAAAAGCCCGTTCATCGTCGATCTTTTTCCACCCTTGTGTTCGATACAGTTTGAAAAAAGTCTCTTGCACGATGTCTTCGGCATCATGCGCATTGCGCAAAACTGAGTAAGCCACGCGAAAAACATAACGCGACTGTCGTTGGACTAGCGCGGCAAATTGCTCTTCAGCGCCGCTCGCCTGGTCGTTCGCCGCCAGCTTCGGCTCCTGTAAGGCAATCTGCTGCACAATCCCGGACATTCACCTGCGATCTTCACACACTAAGACCGCCCATCCGTGTCAATTGTTCAGATTTGAAGGAAAAGAAAAATGAGCTACTCGCTGCCCTCAGCGGCTACCACCGCCCCGCTCTTCAGCATCTGCAACTCCCCAACCACTTGCGCCCATTCCTTCTTGTCTTTCTTCGTAGCAATCGGGGCATCCAGGTTGGCGTAGTATTGCAGCATCTCTGACTTGATAGCCGGCGTGATGGTCGCGAAATTCTTTTTAGCTAACTTGTGCAGCCAATAAGCGTGAATATTGTCGTCCATGCGATAGGTTCCGGCTGGAGTAACCACACCCACGTCGTAATTCCGATTGTCCAAGACGAGGCGGCTTCGCGACTCTTCGAGTACGCTTTGATACTGCTTCGTCGCGCGCTCAAAACTCTCCATGAACAGTTGCTCCACCGGTGGCGTCGGCATCTTGAACCGCAGGTCCTTCAGCGGCCCGATCGGCGGCAGCAGCTTCAATAAAAACGCGAGTATCCGGTCGGCTATTGTGGGCCGGTCGTATTGCTTGCCCCAGTTCCGTTCGTAGCTTGAGCGGCTCATCACATAGACGAACCGTTTTCGGGTGATCCCCGGTTCCGACTTCTGAATGTCATCCTGCTTCTGTGCCCACGCGACACGCGTCGCCATAGGAATCGTTTTGCTGACATTGCGGCGGTAGGACTCCACCGCACGGTCGAAATCATCGAACACGTCTTGTAGATCCAACCCGTACGTGTCACGAAAGCCCTTCTGCAGGACTGTTTTCGATACGTAAAAGCCGATTAAATCGTGATACGCTTGCGGCGCGAATCTTCCCTTAGCCACTTCCAACACGTCGAATCCAAACTCTGTCTTCAAATGGCCGGCAGGGTTTTGCTCATAGGTGATGAAGTCCCCGTATTTCTTTCGCAGATCCGGGTACAGCATCGGTTCACCCACATTTGTGGCAAAGCGATGCCCATCTAAATCGCCCATGTAATGGGACAGCGCACCCAGTGCAAAGGCCATTTCGTTTAGGTCTTTTGAGCCGGCAATAAGGGCAACAATGAAGTCACCGGTCCGCACGTAATGGGTCAGATCGCTGAATTGCATACTTCCATGGGGGTAGTACCCCATGTCTTGAACGATTGCGCCACCGTACGCGAAGCCGTGCGCCTTCTTCAGTTCTTCCGGGGTCGCATTCGGAAAACGCGCCAATAGAACCGGCTTCAACTTCACGTCCCACATCGCATCTACTAAGGCTTCGTGTGTTAGGACTGAGTACGGATAGGCGTGCCCCTCCAGTAGCAGCAATAACGGCAAAAAAAGCAAGCGAACAGCTTTAAGGTTCCTCCGGAGCATGCGCCTTCTGTCCTATCGACCGCTCGCAACCGGTTCAAGTTTCGAATCGACAAAAAAACAAAAAGGGCGCGTAGCGATTTAGCATCGCGTATGCGCCCAAGAACGGTCTGGAGAACCTTAAAAAAGTTTTAGTTGTTGCTGATTTCGACGTTAATCGTTTTCGGCTTTGCCATTTCTTTCTTAGGAAGTGTGATCGTCAATACGCCCGATTTATAATCGGCCTTCACCTTCTCACCTTCGACGGTGTCAGGCAGACTGAACGCTCGGGTAAACGAACCGTAGCTCCGCTCGATTCGATGGAAGCCCTTTCCGTTCTGCTGTTCCTCAAATTTGCGCTCGCCCTTCAGGGTTAAAGTGCCGTTCTCAAGCTGAATGGCCACGTTCTTCGGATCGATGTCCGGAATATCAGCCTTGAGCACAAGCTCATTGTCGGTTTCGAAAATGTCCACCGCAGGCGACCACGGGCGGGACGCCGGCTCGCTAAACAAACGGGACAGCGAATCCTGGAATAGGCGCAGACCCGGATATTCGTCCGTTTCTGTGTTGAATGGGTTATAGCGAATCATTGGCATTGTTTAATCTCCTCGATCCATTCCTGGATACAACTCGATCATAATATATGCGTTTGTTGTTGTCAAGTATTCTGCTAACAATATTGGGTGATTTTGCCGCCCAGCCAAATTTTGGCTTCGTTTCGCAGAAATTTGCTGTCAGGAGGTGCCGATAAGGTAGGGAGCACCCCCTTCCGGATGATGAGAGTCCGCGCGAGCAGCCAGCACTACTCCTTAGCCATGGCAGATTTTGCCCCCCGGACCAGCACCCACCGAGAACGGCAGCGTGGCGCCACCCTGCTCCTCTTTACCATCCTGGTCACCTTGGTGCTCATTCCGCTGCTCGGCCTGGCAATCGACGGTGCTGTCGTTTTTTGGGTTCGGGCAAAGTTGTCAGCCGCTGTGGACGCAGCCGCACTCGCCGCCGGTCGGTCCATCAATGCCTATGTGACCCAACCCCAAAACACTGGTACGGCCGCAAATGTGGCGCAAGAATGGTTTGCGGCAAATTATCCCAGCGGCTGGCTGGGCACTTCTATCGTGGGCGGCGGTCCGTCTGTTACTGTTCAGCCGACTCAAACAATGACCCAACAGGTCAACGTCAGCGCCTCGGCTGTAGTTCCGCTCTATTTCATGCGGCTGTTAGGAAAGAGTTCTATCACAATAGGCGCCTCAGCCCAGTCTGCTCGCCGCAACCTGAATATGGTGTTGGTCCTCGACCGTTCTGGATCAATGGGGCCAGCTCCCACGGGCAGCGATGCCTGTCCCACCATGAAAACGGCTGCGCAAAACTTCGTCAGCATGTTTACTGACGGATTTGACACGCTGGGCCTGGTCACATTCTCCTCAACGGCAAATACCGGCCCCATCGACTACGCCCCCACTACTCACTTCAAGACCGGCAGTCCGACACTCAGCAGCACCATCGGTAACATCAGTTGCACCGGAGCGACAAGTACGGCACAGGCACTTAACGTGGCCTATCAATCCATTAAGAGCACCGGATTGGCGACCGCGCTGAACGTAATTGTCCTCTTCACAGACGGTCAACCGAATGAAGTTGTCGAGAGTAGCTGGCCCGTAAGAACCCAGAGCGACACGCGCAATGACTTCACGTCTCCTTTTTCGTCCGTAAGCATGTCGGCGAGCACCTGTAACAACGGCACCACACTTTCCGGTGGGCTTACCATCCTCGGTCCTCCAACCAGCACTGGACAAACTGGTGGAATATACAACACCAGTCAGAATGTCGCCATCAATACGTCACCTGGTTTGATCAGCGCGAACAACTGTAAATTTGCAATTAGCGGGAATAAATATGTGCGTCAGGATGTTGCCTACATTCCGACTACCGACGTCTACGGCAACTCCACCAACACTGGATACAAAGGCGCACCCAATACTTTTTCGAGCGGGCCATATGCGGGTCAAATTCGCGATGACGTGCAGATTCCCGGCGTAGTTGCCGCCGCCTTCAACGCCGCCGATAATCAGGCCACGACCATCCGCAACGATTCCACATACACAATCGTCATTTACACAATCGGTCTCGACGGTGCTCCCGATGTAGCGATCGATTCCACTTTTCTGGAGCGCGTTGCTAACGACCCTCGAAGCCCCATCTACGATTCCACCAAACCGGCCGGCTTCTACGCTTATGCGGCCAATCCGAGCTCTCTCAATCAAGCCTTCTATGAAGTAGCCTCGCAGGTTCTGAGGCTTTCGCAATAAGCTCTCGGCTCTAGAAAATGGAGCGGGCGCTCACAGTGGGCGTAGATAAGAACGACCACCAGCTCGTGTCAGGCGACGTCACAAACATCTCCGAGATGTAGGCGATCTGCGTACAGCTCACCGAGCTCGTGGTCGAAAAACACGGAATTACATTCTGGAAATTCGCGACTTGATTGCTAGTGTGCGTCAAATAACCGGCTACAGACACGTTTCCGCTGCTATCCATGTCCGAAGATTGTGGAGTGCCGAAAGCACTCGTCGAGGAAAGTCCGGAATTCCCCACCACCACCCGTCGCGTAAACACCGTTGTGTTGAGGTTAGGGCAATGCGTTGAATCGGCCTGATAGCCGCCAGCCGTGCATGCAGACGAGGTAACGAACATTACGGTCGAAAAATACACGACTCCGTTCCCTCCAGTCGTGGTCATGTTGAGGCCAATCGCCAAACTCACGAGCAGATTTTGATAGGTTGACTGCGAAAAATCGATGCCGCTCGCGTACATGTGTCCGGCGTCGCGGGAAACCTGCGTGACTTGCACGGCGCGAATCAGGTTGAATCCAATCACGACTGTTCCCAGGAAGAGCGGGATCCAAAATAAGGCAAAGCCGAGGGCAAACTCGACCACCGCATTGCCGCGTTCCTTGCGGCGATCTCTCCTGGGGTGCGCCATCCGTCAGGTCTCCGAAGGCGGCGTTTGAGACGTTTCTAATACGTCGGCTGAAGCGGCAGCAAGCGTAATTGTCCAAGCTGTAAAGGTGCCCAGCGGTGTTCCATTCGCCTTCCAAACCGGCACCAGCGCCTTCATCGAAATGGTCGCCGTCACTTTGAGCACATTGCCCGCGTCGGTCGCTCCCGCTTGCCCAGTGACTTCAGTCAGAGTAGTAGGGGAAAAATACTGAACTTGAATGTTGGGGCTGTTGACGGTGTTGATGAAGCCCATCGACATCTGTGTGACGAAGTTTTTGATGGATGCATCGAGCCCCGAATTCACTGGTCCCGTTATGCCGTAGCGTACGCCCTCGCGCACCGCTTCCTGCAGACAAGCCCACCCGAAGAGTATCCAGGCCAAATTCAGCGCCAGAAATATGAGCCCAAACGTCGGAACCATAACTAAGCCGAATTCGACGAAGGTAGATCCTCGTTGCCGCTGCCTACGTCCGGCAGATACTTGCGCAGTCGATCTGGATTTGTGGCCCATAGAACCGTTAGTGGCATCGAGCGCTGACGATGCCTATGGATCAAATCGGCAGGAATCTGGCGAAATGTTAGTCGAATCGAATCAGGCGAGATACATTCAAAGTCTATGTCGAACTTAAAAGAGGGCGATCCGGCGCCTGCCATTTCGCTTGAGACCGATTCGGGCGAGCACTTTGACCTGGCATCGCTCAAAGGGAAAAATGTAGTTCTTTACTTCTATCCCAAGGCCGATACTCCTGGCTGCACGAAAGAAGCCTGTGAATTTCGGGATAGGTCCAAGAAATTCTCGAAGTCTAACACCGTCATAGTCGGCCTCTCCCCTGACGCCTCAAAGGCGCAGGCGAAATTCAAGGATAAGTTCGACCTGCCTTTCACCTTGCTTGCCGACGTAGACCACAAAGCGGCAGAAGATTACGGCGTTTGGAAAGAAAAGAGCATGTACGGCCGTAAGTACATGGGCGTGGAGCGTACCACCTTCGTCATCGGTCCTGACGGCAAAATAAAAAAAATTTTCCCTAAGGTAAAAGTGGACGGCCACGCCGAAGAAGTTTTGGCGGCAATCGGCTGATTGCTCATCCTATAGTTGTGGCTGACAGCCGCCGTTTCCCGGAGCGCCCATTATTGGGGGTGGGTGCGCTTATTTTTGACGGTCCTCGCGTCTTGCTGGTCGAACGTGCCAAGCCGCCTCTTGCCGGCTATTGGTCGTTGCCCGGAGGACTGGTCGAAACGGGCGAGCGGCTTGAAGAAGCACTAGCTCGCGAAGTTTTCGAAGAAACAGGACTTTGCGTTACCCCTGATTCCATCGCTACTGTCTTCGAGCGCATCATGCCAGACGACTCGGGCACGTGCGAATATCACTACGTGCTCATCGATTTTTACTGCTCAATTCAGGGCGGCGAACTCCGCCCGGGTGACGATTCGAAGAGTGTCGACTGGTTTGAAATGGATTCGTTAGAAGATCTTCTGCTTACAGCCGGTACTCTTGACGTTATTCGTGCCTGCTGCAAACAAGCTGTCACTCATCCTTATGTGACGCGGCCGTAGGTTGGTATGCCGTTCAGCAGCACTGGTCTTCTTCAATTTGACGAATTGAAGGATCTGGTTGCCGGTTATGCAGGCAGTAATGCCGGCCGTGCGCTCGTTCTTGCCCTCGACCAGCATCGCGACCGGATCGAGCTTGAGAACGGACTCGCCGACGCAGGCGAAGCCATCAGCTATCTGCGTGAACTTTCAGGCCTTCAACAATCTGGCAGAGGCGCCGCTATTCGTCTCCGATTCGATCAGGTACGCGATCTTGATGCAGCAGTTCGCGTCCTTCGTGTTGAGGGCGCATCCCTCGACGGCCGTGAAATTCTCGACTTGTTCCATACGCTTGCGATTGCCGGCGAGTATCGCGGCATTCTCCTTGACGTCGCCGACCGTTATCCGCGCCTGGCCCGACGCGCTGCAAAACTCGCCGATCTACGGGATCTCGGCCGCCGCTACGGAAAAGCCTTTTTGCCCGATGGCAGTCTTGCGGATGAAGCCAGTGTCGCGCTCGGCCGCATTCGCCGCGATATCGAGCGCCAGCAGCGTAGCATTCAAGAATCACTCGAACAGTTTCTACGCGCTCACCGCAACGACGGTACTTTACAAGAGGATTTCGTCACCATCCGAGAAGATCGCTATGTGGTGCCCATCGTTGCCGGTCAGAAAGGCCGCATCGACGGCGTTATTCATGGCTCCAGCGGCACCGGACGCACGCTGTTCGTGGAGCCACTCGAAACTATCAATCTGAATAATCAGCTTGTCCGCCTGCGAGAAGATGAGCTGCGCGAAATCGAACGCATTCTCTCCGAGATCACGAACGCTCTCCGCGAACACAGTGGTGAGATTTCAACCAGCGTTGACGTGTTGGCTGAGTTCGATTGCATCTTTGCAAAAGCGGGTTTCGCGCGCGATTATGATGCTACGGTTCCGCGCTTCAGCGGTGTCGAACGCAAGTTGGTTCTGCGCGAAGCGCGTCATCCGTTGCTCGAAACTGTTTTGCGCAAACAGAAAAAGCCGATTATTCCCATCTCCTTCGAGCTGACGGAGGATCGCCGCTGCCTGCTCATCAGTGGACCGAACACGGGCGGAAAGACGGTGACGATGAAAACCACGGGATTACTCGCGTTAATGGCTCACGCGGCCATTCCTGTGCCCTGCACCGAAGCGGAATTTCCGATGCTCGACGATGTTCTCGCCGACATTGGCGATACCCAATCCATCGCCGAAAGCCTCAGCAGTTTTTCAGGTCATCTTCTGCATGTCAAAGACATGCTCGCGCGTGTTACGCCCGATAGTCTTGTTCTGCTCGATGAGCTTGGCCGCGCCACTGATCCCGAAGAAGGTGGCGCTCTGGGAGTCGCTATTCTCGACGAGTTCCGGAAAAGTGGCGCGTTCTGCCTCGCCTCCACGCATCTTCTGCCGCTCAAACTTTATGGCACGCGCACGCCAGGCGTGCTCAATGGCTCGATGGGCTTCGACGAAGCGACCCTGCAGCCGACCTATGAGTTACGTCTAGGCATTCCTGGCAAATCCGCAGGTCTCGATATTGCTAAGCGTCTTCAAATGCCGGGGCCTGTGCTGACCCACGCCCGCGCCGTGCTTCCTCGCATGCAAGCGGACTTTCAGGAATTGCTGGCAGACCTTCATCGTCAAATTGAAGAAAATCGCCGCCATTCCACTGAGATGGAAGAGGCAACTCGTTCGCTAGCTGCTAGACAGGCCGAACTGGAACGCGACGCTGTTCGCTGCGAGCAACAGCGCCAGCGCGAGTGGGAGCGAAAATCCGAAGGCATTGTTGCGGATTTCGAAGCGCGCGCCCAACTAACGCTTGAGCGGCTCATCGAGGCGGGTGAGCAACGTAAAGCCGCCGAACTCGCACAGCGCCAAATCGCAAAAACGAGGCGCGAATTTCGTGAGGAAGCCGCTGAAGCGTTAGCGCCGCCGCCTGAAATCCGCACCCAAACTGTTCCCCAACCGCTCGCAATCGAAGAAGGTTCGCGAGTGCGGCTGAAAGATATTCGCGAAATCGCTACCGTGCGGCGGCTTTTGAAGAACGGAATGCTCGAAGTAGAGGCCGGGTTTATGAAGATGCAGGTGCCGCGCGATGAAATTGTCGAAGTCGTATCACCGGACGCGCCCAAACGAGATCTGCCCTCGAATGTGCGCTTTGAAGCGGGGCCTCGTTGGGACGTTTCTTACCGCGAGCTAAACATCATAGGTCAGCGCGCCGAAGAAGCCGTAGAAAACGTTGACAAATTTCTCGATTCGGCTGCCCTAGCTTCGGTAAATCGCGTCCGCATTATTCACGGACACGGGATGGGCGTTTTGAAAAGAGCCGTGGGCGAACATCTTAGCCAAAATCCGCACGTCAGCCGCTTTTATCCTGCAACAGCCTCTGAAGGCGGCGCGGGCGCGACCATTGTCGAACTTCGGGAGTAAAATTCTACTATGTACCGTTTGCTGATCGGCTTACTAGGGTTCATGATGCTGGCTTCTTCTACTTACGACAACTCCATCCATGAATGGCAGCAAAAACGGGACAAAGGTCTGCGATCGGAGGACGGCTGGCTCACGCTAGTGGGTTTGTTTTGGCTAAAGCCAGGTAACAACACAATCGGTTCGACCGATTCCAACGATTGTGTGCTTCCGAAAGGCTCTTCGCCCGAGCACGCTGGCACCATCCGCCTTGAAGGCGATCAGGTCAGCTTCATCGAGCCGAATGGATCTTCCCGCACCCTTGCATATAAAAACGAAGAAAAGCCGGACACGGTTCATATTGGGTCTGTTTCGTTTTTTGTCATAAAGCGTGGCGACAAACTCGCAATTCGAGCCAAGGATTCAGCCAGCCCGGCGCTCAAGAACTTCACTGGAATGAAATACTTTCCCGTTAATTCATCGCTCCACTTTGATGCCAAGTTCATTCCCGATTCAAAAAAGATTCCAATCTTAAACATTCTGGGCCAAACGGATCTGGAAGAGAGCCCCGGGATCGTAGAGTTTACGTATGAAGGCAAACAGTATCAATTGCGGCCCATCTACGAGGGCAAAACTCTTTTCTTCCTGTTCAAAGATCCTACTAATAAGGTGAATACCTATCAGGCAGGCCGCATGCTCAACACGCCTTTACCTGAAAACGGCAGGGTCGATCTGGATTTCAACCGTTCTTATAACCCGCCCTGCACCTTTACCCCGTACGCCACCTGCCCGCTGCCGCCGAAAGAAAACACGTTACCGTTTGCTGTCAACGCCGGGGAGATGCGCTATGGCAAAGGCCACGTCGATTACGCCACTCCATAAACGTAAGATGTAGGCGTGAACCTCACCGCCGACGCGATAGATGCCGGCAAGCGCCTCGACGCTTTCCTGCATGAGCGTCTGCCCGAATTCAGCCGCTCGCGTCTTCAATCCTGGATCAAGGACCAGCGAGTCTTAATCGGCGGGCGAGAAGTTCGTCCTTCCTACCTGCTGCGCGGCGGTGAAGATGTGCTGGTCAATCCGGCGGACCTTCCGTCGTTGAAAGCCGTTCCTGAAGATCTGCCGCTCAAGATCCTCTATGAAGATGCAGACGTCATCGTAGTGGACAAACCCGCCGGGATGGTGGTTCATGCAGGCGCGGGACACTTCTCCGGCACGTTGGTCAATGCGCTTCTGCATCGGTTCGAGCGCCTTGCGTCGGGCTCCGAGGATCTTCGGCCGGGCATCGTTCATCGCCTCGACAAAGAAACCAGCGGCGTTCTCGTCATCGCTAGAACCGACAAGGCGCATCATTCGCTCTCATCGCAATTTCGGAATCGTGAGGTGGAAAAGATCTACCTGGCGCTGGTTCACGGCCGAATGAAGACACCCGAAGACCGCATCACCACACCTATAGCGCGCGATCCGCTGCGCCGTACTCGCATGACGACGAAGCTGGCCACAGGCCGTAGCGCGTTAACCGAATACCGTGTTTTGGAGGAACTCGAGAATTTGAGCTTTCTCGAAGTACGCATTGGGACCGGCCGCACTCATCAAATTCGGGTTCACCTGTCGAGCCTTCGTCATCCCGTAGTCGGTGATCGCCTCTACGGTGCGCCTGCGGAAGTCGCCGGTTTGCCTTCGCTCAATCGGTTTTTTCTTCATGCGCACCGGCTTCGCTTTTCCTCCCCGTCCGGCGGCCATAGCATCATAATCGAGAGCCCGCTACCGCCGGAACTCGCGGATTTCCTGCGGTCTGCGAAAAAACGCGGCTAGAATAGGAATCATCTCGATGAAGTTGTTCGTAGTCCCGCTCGCGGTCTTGGCCGCCCTTGGCGCCGTCTCGTTTTCGCGATCGCAAAACCAGCCGCAAACGCCATCGCAAGCTCCCGCGGCTACGGTGCCCGGACCGATACGCGCCGAGGTTACGCGCGTGAACATGCTCTTTACGGTGACCGACAAGCACGGCCGCTTTATAACGGATCTCAATCGTGAAGACTTCGAAGTCTTCGAGAACAAGAAAGAGCAGAACATTCTTGAGTTCACTTCCGAAACGGATTTACCTCTTCGCCTTGCCATCCTCATCGATACCAGCAACAGCATTCGCGACCGTTTTCATTTCCAACAGGAAGCGGCCACGAATTTCATCAACAGTGTCATGCGCGGTCAGGACAAAGCGACAATCGTCAGCTTTGATACTGCCGCGGAACTGGTTGCGGATCTCACCAACGACACGCACAAGCTCGAAAACGCCGTCCGCGATCTGCGGCCCGGTGGTGGAACGGCTCTTTACGACGCTATCTATTTCGCTTGCCGCGACAAGCTGATGCAGGATCAGCCGATGTACAAGTTCCGCCGCGCCATGGTTATCCTTAGCGATGGCGAAGACAATGAGAGCAGGTATAGCCGCGACCAGGCACTCGAAATGGCGCAGCGCGCAGACACCGTTATCTACACGATTTCAACCAACATCAGCCACGTTGAAACCGACGGCGATAAAGTGATGCGCTATTTTGCCGAGCAGACCGGCGGCGTCTCCTTTTTCCCATTTGAAGCGAAAGATCTCAATCAGTCGTTTGAAAACATCGCCAACGAACTGCGGCATCAATATAATCTCTTCTACCGCCCGGAACCTTTGAAAAATGACGGTCTTTATCACTCGGTTCAGATTAAGGTCAAAGGTAGAAAAGATCTGGTTGTTCGCGCCCGTAGGGGATATTACGCGCGCCGCGAAAATACCTGAATTGGCTCCTAAAACAAGTCTGCAGCGTTTTGTTTAGAGATATACTGGAGTCAACTCCCCCCACCGTAAGCTCAAGGAAGGATTCCCATGGACGAAAAAGAGCGCAACCGTACTTTAGCCCTCACGCTAGGCCAAATCGAAAAGCAATTTGGAAAAGGATCCATCCTGCGTCTAGGCGCGAAGGAAGCCATCGTGCCGGTTTCGGCGATTTCTACTGGCTCCATTTCGCTGGATTCCGCGCTGGGAGTCGGCGGCTTCCCGCGAGGACGGATTTGCGAGATCTTTGGGCCGGAATCGTCGGGTAAAACCACCATCGCGCTCCAGGTAGTTGCCGAAGCGCAAAAGATGGGCGGCATGGCCGCCTTCATCGACGTTGAGCATGCGCTTGATCCCATCTATGCCAAGCAACTCGGTGTCGATGTGGACAACCTTCTGGTGTCTCAGCCCGATTTCGCCGAGCAGGCGCTTGAGATCACCGCTGCCCTGATCACATCCGGCTCCATCGATGTGCTCGTGGTTGATTCGGTCGCAGCTCTTGTTCCGAAAGCCGAATTAGACGGCGAGATGGGCGATTCGCATATGGGCGTGCAGGCTCGTTTAATGTCCCAAGCGATGCGAAAGTTGACCGGAATTGTTTCTAAGTCGAACACCTGTCTGATTTTTATCAATCAAATCCGCGAGAAGATCGGCGTGATGTTCGGCAACCCGGAAACCACCACAGGCGGCCGGGCCCTGAAATTCTATTCGTCAATTCGCGTCGACATTCGGCGCATTGCGGCTATCAAGGACGGCGAAACAGTCACCGGCAATCGCACTAAGGTAAAAGTCGTAAAGAATAAAGTAGCGCCACCGTTTCGCGAAGCTGAATTCGACATCATCTACGGTGAGGGAGTTTCCCGCGAAGGCGACCTCCTCGATCTCGGAGTAGCAAATAACGTTATCGAGAAATCCGGCTCCTGGTTCAGCTACAAAGGTGAACGTATTGGCCAGGGACGTGAAAATGCGCGGCAATTCATGAAAGACAATCCGGACGTTAAGGCCAAAGTGGATGCCGAACTGCGCAAAAGTCTCGGACTAAACAAAACCCCTGATCCTGAAAATGCAGCGCCGACGCCAACTCCGATCGATAGTGCCAAAACGGTTAGTGCGCGGGGACGTTAAACGACGCAACAGGGCGGCCTTTCTGTAAAGTAAGCGTTTCCGCCTGCACTATTGATCACAACTCAGACCTTTTCAGCGGCCGTTGTGCGGTCTGAACGCTCTCTGCTGAGCGATCGAGGCCAGCCTACAACGACCAGCCGTGTCAATACGCCCGCTACAAGCCCAAGAATCGCCCACGGGGGCGTGCTGCATAACAATGCCATCCGTGGGTTGTCATTGGGGGGAATAATGTAAAAAAATGCGATCCATGCAACGGATGTGCAGATCAATCCCAGTAAGGCGAAGAGAGAGAATTCCGATTGGTTCAGGCGATATAGGACATACAACGTAGGCAAGCCAAGCACCACAAAAGCAATGTATCCCGGCCAACTGCCAAGAATGACCAGAAACGCGGCGAATTCCAACATTTGGCGTAGCCATTCGGTTATACCGGGAAACGGCCTTGGCCACCGATGATCGCTGGAGAATGCGATAGCCGACAATCCTATCGTCACTGGAGGCACTATCAAGAGTGCAATTAACGCACGACCGATCGGAAACTTGGTACCCCATGCTCTTGGTGTCATGCCTTGATTGAGAAAGCTTGTCCCGACGACCGAGAAAAACGTGCAGGAAGACGCACCAACTCTGCGCTGCGACTAACGTCGTCAGGGCAGCTACTAACGACCACCGATTTGCGTAGTGACCAATCGTCGCGCAAGAGCCACGGACTCGCTGTCGCTTGACGCGTTAATGACATGATTGAGTTGATCTATATTTGCCGCAATCGCAGAGCCGCCTAATTCCTCCATCGCCTCAAGAATGGTGTGTACAAGCGTAGCGTCCTTATCGTCCAAAAGACTACCCAAGCTACGGACCAACGCGGGAGAGGTCACTCGCGCAGCCGCAATGGCTCGAACAGCTGCCATTCGGCGATCATATGGATCGGTCTGAAGAAGGCTCTTATTCATTGCTTCGGATGCCGCAATGCGAAAGCTAGCCATCCTCGCGACGCCGAACAGTGCGCGGCTAGCCAAGGACTCATCGCTGTCCGACGCTAGCTTAATAAGAAATTGCATCTGTTCCTCCGGGATCTCTGGTCGCAGCGCACATAACGCGTTTAAGGAGTTGGTTCGTATTCTTGGCGCTGTGTCTCGTACATGAACCATTAGCGCTGAAAACGCCGGCGCCAGCGTACTCGAAGAGTCAGGCCGAAACTGAGCCAAAACCGAAAGAACGCCGGAGGCCTGCTGCCGTACGCCGTCGTTCTTCCGATTTAGCTGCGCTACTATTCCCCCGATCTCGGCAGCTAAGAACGATCCATCGTTGGCGGTTAGCTTGGGCATGATCTCGTTGAACATCCGGTCCCTTGCTCGATCATTGACTGCGCGGTCCGGGATCACAGCCTCGTCGAATATCTTCCCCCAATCCAGACTCTGTGCCGACAGGGGCTGCCTAATCGTGAAACAGACCGAAAGGACCGCTAAAACTGACAAACATTTTTTCATGCGAATACCGTCAATTGACAGTGCCGATTGAGGAACCGGAAACAGGATTGACCCCAGCCAAACACAAGCCTACATTGGCGGGGCTGTTACTGGTGGGCTTAAATCCGTAAATGAGCTGTGCTCCAATGTAGACCTCGTGGGCGGGATAACAATCGTGGGTGTATTGCACGGTCCATGCTGGAAATGTGGGGTTGCTTGCGGCGTTTATTGTATAGTTGAAGTCCCAGGTGATTGACGGCGTGAGCTGCGGATAAGTAGTAGCCATGTTGGTTGCATCCCCATAGAGTTCCGCGCTAACGACTCCAAATCCGCCGCTCTGAACCAGGACATTTGCGGCGATGATACCTGGCACGACTTTGTCTGTTAGATGGCAGTCGTTATAGTTGGCGTCCCCCACCAATGTGTAACCGTCGGGGGCGAGGGCATCATCTGAATATCGAGTCGTAGTTCCGGCAAGAAATACCGGCGACGTAATGGCAGATCCAGAAGCGGCCGAGACGATTACCTCGGAATGTGCGCGAAAGCTTCTGGAAAACGGGCTAAAGTCTCGATGGTCCCCAATGTAGTAGACGCCGTGATTGCCGCCGCCCGCATCCGTGCAGTAGTCCGCGGGATAACCCGCCCCCTTTACCCATGCTGCAGGTATAAACGCCCTGACCTTCAGATCGAAGACGCCCCGATTGCCTGGAACAGTCAAACCACCGCCGTTTTTCCCAAGGATAATTGATTGTCCTAAACGGGCGATCTGAGAGACAATGATGGCTCCCCAATAGGTCATACCATATGCAGAAGGTATCCGCGTTCCTTGAGGATTGCTTTCGACGAAATCGTAATTAAAGGGATCGTACCAATATCCGCAAAGCGCGCCGCAATTTAGCACTGCTTGACCCCATGTATATTGCGCAACGCCGTAGAAGGTTGAATTTGCTTCGTAGTAGTCTCCGGGATTCGCTGACGGTACATAGAGTTCAACTGGGTCCCACGCCGCGATCTGATCGGGATCATTGACCTCCCCAGACATAACCCACGAGCCGTTATCGGTAATCGTCGTTACGATCCTGCCACCATAGTAATAGAGTGTTGAGTAATCAACGTCCCAGGAGCCGGTGACCCATAGAGCATTTGTACCTGAGTCGTAGTAAAGGTCGGTATAGCCTATGGTCTGGTAGGTTTCCTGGACTGGCACGATCTCCCACTGCTGATTTAAGCCATTCAGCCACGTCCATTGCTGAATTGGAGCGCCGTTGCTCAGGGATGTGTTTGTTACGTCGAGGACCATGCCACTGTTCAGATTAAAAATCGCGTTGTAGCTGCTATCCTGTGGCACGATCTGCCATTGCTGGTTGGCACCGCCCCACCAATCCCACTGCTGTATCGGTGTGCCACCGGTGGTGTAACCACCATATACGTCCAAGACCTTCCCGCTGTTCACGTTCTGAATTAGGCTATAGCCGTTCCCCAACGGCCCGATCTGCCACTGCTGGTTGGAACCGCCCAACCAGTCCCACTGTTGTATCAGCGCGCCGTCGCTCGTTGACCCACCCGTGACGTCGAGTACCTTTCCGCTATTAGCGCTTATGATCTGAAAGTTCTGCGCGAGGACACAATTCGTCGCGAACACGCAAAAAATGAACACCGACAGAGTTTTCGTCGTCATGTGATCCCCCGAGGACGGTCGTTTGATCAGTTGCTCCCAGCGCCGACCAAATTCCCCGGTGGTTGGGAGGTAGCCTTTCCGCGCCGAAGATATGCGGAGACTGCGGCCGCAGCACTGGACGAGAGCCTCGCAGTGATGGTCTGCGACAGTGTAGATATAAGGGCGATCTTTCGCTGTTGCAGAGTCAACAACTCTGCAGGTGGCGGGGGGATCAGGCCGTCGGTCGTCCGAGTTCTTTTTGCGCTTGCGATCACGGCGGCAGCTTGGGCGTCAACGGACGCGAACTGCGCGTCGAGCTCTGTCGCAACCGCAAAGACGTCGGAAGAATCCTTATCGTTGAGGCCAACAGTCTGGGAAAACGCATTCCGCAAGGAACGGCCAGTACCATTCTTCTGGTCCAGCTCGGCCGATCTTCGACTTACATACGCGGCGCTGCGAACAAAATGATACAGTGCGCGTTGATCAGCGGTATCTGAAAGGACGCTGGATTGAGCGCTGATTGTAGGCGTCAAACCCGTAACTACTGTAAGGAGAAACCCAAAACTCCGGAATGCATTTGTCATTCCGGGCTATTCTGCAGGAATTCCGCTAAACGCGTCAATATTACTTCAAAACCGTGTCGTTAGCACGGTAAATGTCCGGTTGAATTAGCACGGTATCTGCCCGCTTTGGAAAGGCGGCTGGAGACGCTTGGGAGTTGGAGACAAGCCGAGCGATATCCGCCGCAGAACTGGAGCGGATGATGAAACTGCAACTACTTCAAAACCGTTGGTGGTAGTTCTGTTCTCTATGTTTATCCTCATTCCTTTCTCGGAGAATGACTGAGAGGCGCTGGCACGCTGTACAATTGCTTGCGCCATCGAGGCGATACTGCTTCTTATACACTCCTAGGGCACCGGCGACCTGCGGTGACAATCTTGGACTCGACGCTGCTGTCCAGGTAATCAGCTATTTGCGGGTCACGCATCGTAGCAGCCCCTCTACGGCGTAGCAAAATAGCTGACGAACCATGCCACCCGAAAAGGAACGCGATCGCATAGTCTGACGCGGGAATCACTACAAACCGGCAAGTCCAAAGAACGAGCGAGTTAGAACTAAAATTGGCTTTGTTTCGTAAAAAGCGGTATTCGCGTCTTCACGCCCACAAATAGATTGCCCAGTAGGCCGCATCCGGAGTCACGTCGCAGCATTGCTCGGTCATCAAGGCTGGCTGCAAGTTCCACCGCCAATTGACTTCGTTTCTTAAACCCGGCAACCGCCTGCCAATGGTCAAGCAGAAAATTGGCCTTATTTCGTAAAAACCAACGTGGGCCGCACGCGCGTAGTACCCCCCGCGCTGCCGCCCGAACTTTCTAGATCCTCTAACCTTTTGTTACGCTGAGATTTGAGGCGCCAAAGCGCCCGTCTCGGTGTTTTGATGGAATCAGTAGAAAATAATGGCTTAGCTATGGAAGAAGAGGTGCAATCATCTGAACGCCCTCGGGAGGCCTCCTCCGAACCGGAAGCAGCGGTTCGGGAAATGGATTCGCCCGCCCCGGAAAAACCCTCCGAACGAAGCCGTCTGGCAAAAGAAAACGAAGAATTGCGCGATTTGCTGCAGCGGCGGCAGGCTGAATTCGAAAACTACCGGCGCCGGGTGGAGCGTGAGCGCAGCGATCTCTTTGAATTTGCGGCGATGGATGCGGTGAAAGCGCTCTTGCCGGTGCTGGATGACTTCGAGCGTGCATTAAAAGTCGAAAGCGCCGATAAGGAATATGCGCGTGGCATGGAAATCATCTATCAGCGACTCTACGAAAGCTTGAAAAAGCTGGGTCTGGAGCCGATCACAGAAGACGTGCCGCTATTTAACCCCCATATCCATCATGCAGTTGAGATGGTAGACACAAAAGACCACCCCGACCAGACTATCTTGGAAGAGTATCAGCGCGGGTACTACTTCAAGGGGCGGCTTCTGCGTCCGGCGATGGTTAAAGTCGCTGTCAATCAATAGCCTTCCGGAGCCAAAACATTGCCGATCGCTAAACGAGATTACTATGAGGTTCTGAGCGTCACGCGCGATTGCGACGAACAGACGTTGAAAAGCGCTTACCGCAAACTGGCCCTTCAATATCACCCGGATCGGAACCCGGGAGATCATCAAGCCGAAGAAAAATTCAAAGAAGCGGCTGAAGCGTATGCGGTTCTGAGCGATTCTCAGAAGCGCGCCGCCTACGACCGCTTTGGTCATCAAGGTGTCAGCGGCGCCACTGGTAACGGCTTTGGATTCGACGAATCCACATTTCCCGATCTCGGGGACATTCTCGGCGAGATGTTTGGACTGGGTGGCATGTTCGGCGGGGGCCGTGGCCAGCGTTCTCGCGTACAGCGTGGCGAAGATCTTCGCTACGACCTTGAGATCAGCTTTGAGGATTCGATGCGCGGCCTTTCGGCCGATCTGCAAATTCCGCGTATGGAAGCGTGCTCCAAGTGCCAGGGTACTGGCGCTGAGCCGAGCGGCGGTTTAGTCACTTGCGCGGCCTGTCACGGCCGCGGCGAAATGCTGTATCAGCAAGGCTTCCTATCCATTCGAAAGACTTGCCCCACCTGCAGTGGTCGAGGAAAAGTGATTCGCCAGGCATGTACACAGTGCCGCGGCGAAGGATTCAGCCGGGTTGAAAAGAAATTAAAGGTCAACATTCCTGCAGGTGTGGATAGTGGTACGCGTTTACGGTTGGCAAATGAAGGTAATCCTGGGCCGGCGGGTGCTCAACCGGGTGATCTCTACGTCGTCATCAAGGTAGCCGAGCACTCCATTTTCGAGCGGCGCGACAACGATCTTCATTGCACACTGCCTGTCAATGTTGTGCAAGCTGCATTAGGCGCTGAGATCGAGATCGAGACTTTTGATGGTCCGCAAAAAATCAAAATTCCGGAAGGCACACAATCAGGTGCGCACTTCCGCATGCGCAATCTGGGCGTGCCCCACGTAAACAGTCGCGCTCGCGGCGACCTCTACGTGCATGTCGACGTGCAGATTCCGAGAAGGCTGACGCGCGAACAGCGCAAACTCTTCGAGGAGCTTGGGCAACTGCTGCCCGCCGAAAATGCGCCGCATGAAAAGAGCGTTTTCGAAAAAGTTAAAGATTTCTTTGGCTGATGCGCCACCGATCGTAGCCGGCTTCTAGCTACGATCTGATTCCGTTCCGCCAACAGATCATTTGACCAGATTCACGAGCGAATACAATAATTCGAGTGATTCAGACCAATTCAGCAGTTCTCTGCATTGCCGGCCTATTGGCCGCTCACACCGCGTTCGCCCAGTCGCCGATGCCGGCTGACAAACAGGCCGCTATCAAAGCCGACCTGATGGGCCAGATCGACGGCATGAAAAAGCAAGCCCAGGTGATGAACGATACTGTGTTCAGCTTCGGTGAACTCGGATTTCAAGAGTTTGAAACATCAAAGTATTTGACAGGCGTTCTTGAAAAAGAGGGCTTCACCGTGGAACGCGGAATTGCCGGTATTCCTACCGCATTCATGGCGACGTGGGGTCACGGCAAGCCTGTGATCGCGCTCGGCTCCGACATTGATGACATTCCGCAAGCTTCTCAAAAGCCCGGTGTGGCGTACCACGATCCCATCGTCCAAGGCGCGCCCGGCCACGGTGAAGGTCATAACTCCGGCATGCCGCTGAACATACTCGCCGCCATTGCGGTGAAAAAGGTGATGGAACGCGAGCATCTGCAGGGCACCATTAAACTCTGGCCCGGCGTTGCCGAAGAGTTGCTCGGCTCAAAAGCGTACTACGTGCGTGCGGGGGAGTTCAAAGATGTCGACGCCGTGCTGTTCTGCCACGTCGGCGCAAACCTGACTGTTTCCTACGGCCCCACGGCACAGAACGGGCTTGTTTCGATTGAGTATTCATTTAAAGGCGAGAGCGCACATGCCGCAGGCGCGCCATGGCGCGGAAGAAGCGCACTGGATGCAGTCGAGTTGATGGACGTCGGATACAACTTTCGACGCGAGCATCTCCGTTTGGCGACGCGGGTTCACTACGTCATTACGGACGGCGGGGACCAGCCTAATGTCGTGCCCCCCACTGCATCTGTCTGGTACTACTTCCGCGAAGCCGATTACGATCACATCATGAACCTTTGGCGCGTCGGCGACAACATGGCCAAAGGCGCGGCGTTAATGACAGACGTCACCTATTCGGAGCACCTGTTAGGCGAGGCTTGGCCAGGCTACTTTAATAAGGCTATTGCCGAAGATATGTACGCCAACATCAAGAAGGTGGGCCTACCGCAGTGGTCCACGGAAGATGAGACTCTCGCAAAAGGTTTGCAGCGCGAACTCAAACAACCGGAACGCGGGCTCGCGAAAAAGATCCCTGAGTTGCGAGTTCCGCGCCAACAATCGCCAGACTCCGAAGAAGCAGGGTTTGGCCAGCAGCAGCCTATGGGCGGCGGCTCCGACGATATCGGCGATATCTCCTGGAACGTTCCAACAGTTGTCCTTATGTACCCGTCCAACATTCCCGGCGGTCCGGGTCACAACTGGGCTAACGGAGTTTCCATGGCAACACCTATTGCTCACAAAGGAGTCATTGCCGGCGCGAAAGTCCAGGCATTGACGCTTCTGGATCTGATGACCAATCCCGATCTGGTCAAGAACGCGTGGGACTACTACAACAACGTCCAGACCAAAAATACGAAATACATCAGCTTTCTACGTCCGGAGGACAAACCCGCTATCTGGCTCAACGAGAAAACCATGGAAAAATATCGGCCGCTGATGAAGCCTTTTTATTACGATTCCTCTAAGTACGATACCTACCTGGAGCAACTAGGCATTAAATATCCAACAGTAAGGACAACCGCAACCAATCCCGCTAATCAATAATTTCAGGGAGGGCTTGATGACAAGTTGTTTGCGCTGCCTTGTTCCGCTGCTGCTTTTTTCTTTTGTTGGCTCAGGCCAACAGAAAGCGCCACCTGGCGTCTTCGATCACTATTTGCTAACCCTTTCCTGGTCGCCAGAGTACTGTCATTCGAATTCTTCCAGTTCGGAGTGTGGCGGCGGCAATCACTTTGGATTTATCGTGCACGGGCTTTGGCCCGAATTTCAAAATAGCGGCTATCCTGAAAACTGTTCCAATGCGCCGGGGCTGAGCAATCCGGCTAGTTTTCTCGACATTATGCCCGATCTTGGCCTGATTCAACATGAGTGGACCACGCACGGAACCTGCAGCGGCCTTAGCGCGCAAGCCTACTTCAACTTAATTCGCCAGGCGTTCACATCCATCCAAATTCCGCGTCAATTTACCGCGCCGAAGAACCAACAGACGCTCAGCGCAATGCAGATCAAGGCGGCGTTCGAGCAGGCAAATCCAAATTTGAAGGATGCGGATCTGATGATCGCCTGCTCCGGGACTTATCTTAAAGCCGTGGAGATCTGCCTCACGAAAACGTTGACTCCGCTGGCTTGTCCCGCGCCCCGAAGCTGCACGGCATCCCGCATTCGCGTTCCGCCGGTGATGTAGTTAGCGCTTCAGCACGTTGGCAATTTTTCGAGGCAGTTGCGTCTCCATCAAATCTTCAATTGGGAGCGGCAGGGCAATCGACCAGTTCGGATGCTGGTCGGGCATTGTTGCCGGGATGTTTGGTCGTTCTTCGACTGCGGCCGCATCTTCCAAAGCAGCAGTCAGAATCCGCGACGGCGCCGTTGCGAGCAGGCGATAGGCTCCCGTGATGACGTCTTCTATAGGCGTATCGGAATTCAAGCCGGCCATGGAGGACAGGCGCTGATTAATCTCGGCTGTGCTTTCCTCGTTCGGCTTAAGGTTCAATTCGCGTTGTGTTTGAAGATCGGATCCAGTCCATTGGCCGGCAACCGTAGGCAAGTCGTGCGTCGTCACTGCGGCCAAAGCTTCTTTCGGATATGTCTCTGGACAATCCTTCTCGAACCATAACAGCCGGTAGGAAAGAATGCGCGAATCGGCTAACTTCTCTCTCGCCTCGGCTTCCACGGTTCCAAGATCTTCGCCAACAACGTACGCCTTGGCACGCTCGCTTTCGAGTGCCACAATCGACAGCATCTCGTCGGCGTCATAACGCACATAAGCGCCTTGAGCTGCCGGCATTCCGTTAGGGATCCAAAACAGCCTGAAAAGTCCCATCACGTGATCGATGCGCAGTCCGCCGCCATGGCGGAAAGCGCCGCGTAGTGTTTGGATAAATGGCTCATATCCGGCTGCACGCAACTTCCCCGGGATAAACGGCGGCAGTCCCCAGCTTTGACCTTGCGTGTTGAATTCGTCGGGCGGCGCTCCTACGCCGATTTCCTGTGCGAACACGTCCTGCCATGCCCATGCATCAGCTCCGTCCGGATCAACACCGATTGGCAGATCCTGCATAAGTTCCAAATGCTGAGCGCACTTGGCCAATTGAACATCCAAAAGCCATTGCAGCCATTTATAGAACTGAATGCGATTTGCGTTGTCAATGGCAAACTGCGAAACGGCAGGGCCAGCCGGATGCCGGTACGGCTGCGGCCAATTGTGCCATCCCGATTTAAACTGTTCCGCCAGCGTGCAGAATAACGCGAACCGATCCAGATCCGCCCCGTGTTCTTTGCAAAACGCGTCAAACGCAGGTTCGCCTTGAAATTGCAACCATAGCAACTCCAAAGCTTCCATCTTCAATTCGAAAATGCGATCGCGTTGTATGAGCCGCTCTCGATTCAGCGCGCGTCCTTGTTTTGCAATTTCTTCCAACTGAGGTACTTTTTCCGTGTTTGCTCCGGGCACCCACTCAACGTGAATCCACATGGGGTTGAAGAATCGCCGTGACGCCGGAAAGTACGGGCTGCCCTGCTGCGGAGTGATGGGAGTCGCCGCGCTCAGCGGATTTAGCAGCATCATGCCCGCGCCTAATTCCGCAGATGACCACTTAGCCAGTTTGTCCAAATCCGCGAAATCGCCGATGCCCCAACTCTCGCGTGAACGCGCAGCGTAAAGTTGTACCGCCCAACCCCACGTCCGTAGTTGTTCAGGCAAATAGCATTTGCCCGGACTGACAATCAGCCTGCCTGCCTTTTCCGAATCTTCAAAATGAATTTGATGGTAGCCGGAGGGCAAATCGGAAGGCAGCCTCAATTCGCAATTCAAAACCTCTCCCGATTCGAGCGTGACAGTTGCGCATCCCGCGAGCTCGAGTTGCTCACCGGTTCTTGCCACGATCACCGATTCGTCGCGCGGCGCAACTAGTTCATCCGCGCCAGCGCCCATGGCGCCCATGATGGCGTCAATTGTTTCTTTCGGCGTATCATGCCACTTGCCGAAGGCGTCCTCATAACGTTGATCGATGCCCCAGCCGTTTGTCTTTACCTGATTCTCGGTTTGATTCCCCGTTTCGAGCATGCCTGATGAACTCTCCTCCGTCCCGAGTGCCGGGATGCTCACTGCCCCTACGCTCTCTCGACGTCGGTAAGCTCGCCATTGCTTCAGCCAGATTTGAATCGCGTTCTTCGATTGGTAGTCGATACAATCTAGGAGCGTCGAGCAGAACCGAAATGTACGCACAACGCATTCTCGTGCTCGCGGTATTGGCCGTTTCCGCATCGGGACAATTTCAAATTGCCCCGGAACGATCAAAAAGATTGGAACTAGCTCTTGATGAGGCCCTGGCAACTCAGACGCTGCCGTGCGATGCGGAACCCACAAGACCTTTTCTGGATTTTGCATTTCGATTCGAGATTGGCTATTTAGTGCATTGCCCGCTAAAAGAGTTTGGCGGGGTAGAAACGCCAATTGCCGCGTATATACGAGTGCAGCCAGCAGACGGAACGCCGGCGTGGTTTAGCGAATCCTATCGAATTCCCGGAATTCCATCCGATCTTCGGTCTAAATTTAATCTGCAGCGGGACCGCAAGGATGTGGAGTTCAGCGGCGTCATTGCCTCAGGCGAAGGTGAATATTCGGTGGAACTCGTTGTCGTGGACAAGCAACATCGCCTCTTCCACAGAAGATGGAAAACGAAAGTTTATGCCCACGGCAGCGAGACGAAAGCGCCCGTGAGCATACAGCCCAACACAGTTGAAGCTTTGACTTTTCCGGCCTGGGAACATCCTGTTTCTGAGCGGAACCTGAACCGCCTGGCCGTGTTGATAGACGCCGTCCCGATGCGCGCCGATTCGACGCGTTTGCGTGCGTGGGACCGCGCGTTTTTGATTGAAGCTCTTTCTTCAGTGTTGAAGCTGCTACCGAGTAATTCAGTACGATTGGTCGCGTTCAATCTCGATCAGCAGCGCGAGGTCTTCCGGTCAGACGATTTCAATTCTCACGAGGAACAACGTTTTTCACGCGCGCTCGACGAATTGCAGTTAGGCAAAGTCTCCTATCAGGTTCTGCAGCAATCCCAAAACGTTTCCAGCATGTTATTGGAATTGCTCGAAAACGAAGTCAAGGCCAAAGATGCTGCGGATGCAATCGTCGTTCTGGGTCCCACAAATAGGGTGAGCGACAAGATTCCCCCAGAGCTCGCCGCCAGCCGGCGCCCCGGAAGTCCTCCGATCTTCTATTTGAAATACTCGCCGATCTCGACCGGTCGATTTCGTATGCCGTTTTCGACCATCATGGGCATGCGTGAGGACTTCACTCATGATTTGGCAAACCTGGAAGTTGGCGGCAACGGCGAATTTCCCGATATTGTCCAACGTGCCGCGGCCCTACATGACGGTGTGACCATCAATTTGCACTCACCGGCCGATCTGGCCGACGCTTTGAGGAAAATTCATCGTAAACTTCGTCCTGGCGCGCAGTCCTCGGCGGAATAACAACTTACACACCTGCACCTTTTGTTCGCCTTGTCTCTGATATGCTGAATCCGTTGCGTGCCTGTTCCGGTACGCGCCAATCCCCGCCTTGAAAATTGGATTTGTAAGTCTCGGCTGCCCGAAGAACCTCGTTGACACGGAGGTGATGATGGGTCAATTGGTCGCCGACGGTCACGAACTCACGCCTCAACCTGCTGAGGCAGATGTCATCGTGGTCAACACATGTAGTTTCATCGATCCGGCGAAACAGGAATCGATCGACACCATTCTTGAAATGGCCGAGTACAAGAAAACAGGTAAAGCGCAGCGCTTGGTTGTGGCTGGCTGCTTGGTCGAGCGCTATCGAGCCGATATCCGCAAGAACATGCCCGAAGTAGACGCAGTGTTGGGCACGAACGAGCTTTCGCAGATCACGGCGCTTTGCGAAGGTCTGGAACCGAAAGAGTTAGCCGCGGAACCCTATCTTTATCACGACCTCACAGCCCGCGTATTCACCACGCCGAGGCACTCCGCCTACATCAAAATTGCAGAAGGATGCGATCATCCCTGCTCATTCTGTGTGATTCCCCAGTTCCGCGGCAAATTTCGCAGCCGCCGGTTTGAAAGCGTGGTGAATGAAGCAACGCGCATGCTGAACATGGGCGTTCGAGAAATCAATTTGATTGGCCAGGACACGACGGTCTACGGCCAAGATCTAGGACTGAAAGACGGTTTGGCGGAACTTCTGGCGCGGCTCGCTGCAATTTCCACCGATCTGCCGAAATGGATTCGATTTCTCTACGCCTATCCGAACAAAGTCACGCAAAAGCTGCTGGACACCATTGCGGCCCACGAATCTCTGGTCAAGTACATCGATATGCCGCTGCAGCACGCAAGCGCGGCCGTCCTAAAACGCATGAAGCGTGGCGCGAATGCCGACATCTTCCTGAAACTTCTGGAGCGCATTCGGCAAAGCATTCCGGGCGTTGCCATTCGTACCAGCATGATTGTTGGTTTTCCGGGCGAAACTGACACAGATTTTGATGAGTTGTGTCAGTTTGTGCAGGCTGCTCAATTTGACCGCCTCGGTGTTTTTTCCTATAGCGATGAAGAGACCAGCGGCAGCTTTCTGTTGGATGGCAAAGTCGACAAACGCACCATCTACGCGCGAAAACGGAAGCTGATGGCGTTGCAACGCCACATTTCTCTCAACCGCAACAAGCGGCTGATCGGACGCGAATTGCCGATTCTAATCGACGGCCCGTCCAAGGAAACCGATTTACTCTGGGAAGGACGGATCGCCACCCAGGCTCCCGAAATTGATGGCGTCTGCTATATCAATGATTTCGGTCCTGGCGAACCGCGGCCCGGTGAAATGCGTACATTGCGCGTCACGGAAGCTCATGATTACGATTTAGTGGGCGAACTCGCCGACGCGCCTGAGCAAAGTTTCGTCGCGCTCCAACAAGCGGCCAATCCGTTTCCCATTCTTTCCGCCAATAGTCTGCGTGCTACCGGCATCCCCGTTCGATAATTGTAATTAGAGTGGCCATGGCGCAGACGGTATCGTGCCCGATTTGTGGCAAGCAAGTGCCTTTGGACGACCCCAACATGCCATTTTGCAGCGATCGATGCCGGTTGCTGGATCTAGGCAATTGGGCATCCGAGTCTTACGTAATTTCTACCCCCACTGCGCACAACGAACTTGAAGATGCGCCAGAGCCGGAACCACCGTTGTCACAAGCGAAGGACCGTATTCAGTGAAGCGGCTGGCGCTCGCGCTAGCGACATGGTTTGGATGCGGTTATTTTCCATGGGGGCCCGGAACAGTCGGATCTCTCGTAGCCGTACTCATCGCGTTTGTATTACGCGAGTACGCCGGCTCGGGCCGACTGACTTTTCTTGCCCTGACAATAATCTGGCTGATGCCAGGAATTTGGTCGGCCACCCGCACAGCGCAAATAACTGGCAAAAAAGATCCGGGACTGGTAGTCATCGACGAAGTATTGGGTCAATGGCTTACGCTTGTCGGGGCAACCAGCTTCGCCTGGAAAAACTTCCTGGCTGCTTTCGTGCTGTTTAGAGTCTTTGATATTTGGAAGCCTTGGCCGATCCGCAAAATCGAGCGCTTACCGGAGGGATATGGGATCGTCTGCGACGATTTGGCAGCCGGATTATACGGCGCGCTTATCTTATATGTAGGCGGGGTTTTCAGAATCCTTTAACTATGGCGTCCAAACAACCAGCGGCTGAACAGGCCGCTACGCAGCGTCCCAAAATCGCAACCATCCAACCTCCCGCCGCAATTAGCGGAGGTGAGCTTTACATTCGCGGCCAGTACTTGGCGAGCGGCGGGCGTCCAGCGGTTCGTTTTGGAAATCAAACGGCGCATCTCATCGTGGCAAGCGATTCATATATCATCGCGCGTGTTCCGGAATCCGCCATCGTGGGCGAAGTTGCCGTCGTCTCAGGGCCTGCCGAAAGCGAACTTCGCGAAACTCACCTCGGCATTCAGATAGCGGACAGTTTGCATCCGGTCGCAAATCCTGCTGTCGATAGCGATGGCAACGTCTTCAGCACATTCAGCGGGTCGCGCGGGCAGAAATCGCCGATCTCCATTTACAAGGTAGATACCAATTACAACTCCAAGCCGTTCGTGACAGATCTGATGAATCCGACAGGTCTGGCTTTTGATCGCGACGGAATTCTCTACGTTTCCAGCCGTTATGATGGCATCGTTTATCAAATCACTCCCACCGGCAACATGTCAGTTTACGTCGAAGGCATGGGAGTTGCTACCGGCATTGCGTTTGACCACGAGGAAAATCTTTACGTAGGTGACCGCAGTGGAACAATCTTCAAGATCAGCCGGTCCCGCCAGATTTACGTTTTTGCCACGCTTGAGCCTTCGATAGCGGCTTATCATCTCGCGTTCGGGCCGGAAGACTATCTTTATGTCACAGGACCGACGACTTCCAGTTTCGATTCCGTCCACCGCATCTCGAAAGCCGGCGAAGTAGAAACGTTTTATCGCGGCCTAGGCCGGCCGCAAGGCTTGGCGTTTGACGCGGCGGGCAATCTTTACGTGGCGGCATCGCTTGCCGGACATCGGGGAATTATTCGAATAGATCCCGAGCGCCGGCCCGAGCAATACCTTTCGGGTCCTGGCATCGTCGGCTTGGCTTTCACGCCGTCGAAATCAATCGTCCTGGCCACTCACAACGCCCTTTATCGGGTTGACGCCGAAATCGCAGGCCGGCCGCTATCGTGAGTTAACGCGATGGCAAAAACCGCCGAGATCCTGGCGATTGGCACTGAACTGCTCACGCCGCAGCGCACGGACACCAACTCGTTGGCTGTGACAGAACATCTCAACTTGCTGGGAGTTGAGGTAGTTGCCAAACATATTATCGGCGATGATCGTGACCGCTTGACGCAAGCAATCCGAGAGTCAGTTGCTCGCTCGAATATCGTCATTCTGATCGGTGGCTTGGGCCCCACGGAGGACGATTTGACGCGTGAGGCCGCAGCCGGCGCGCTCGGCCTTAATCTTAAGCTCTCACTTGAGCAGGAATCGATTCTTATTAGCCGCTTCCGCCAGATCAACCGGCCGATGGCGAAGAACAACATCAAGCAAGCCTATCTGCTCGAAGGCGCTGAAGCGATGCCCAATCCGAACGGAAGTGCGCCGGGACAATTTCTTTCCACGGATCGCGGCGCTCTCGCGATGCTGCCCGGGCCGCCGCGCGAGATGAAGCCGATGTTGGTAAACGAATTGGTTCCGCGCCTCAGGCATGTCATTCCGCCGCAGGTGATTCGAGTACGGAGTTTTCGCATCACAGGGATTGGTGAATCCGACCTAGACACACTTATTGCGCCCGTGTACACGAGGTACACGAACCCAGTCACGACGGTGCTGTCGTCACCCGGCGATCTTTTCGTCTTTTTGCGGGCACAAGCCGAAACAGAACAGCGGGCGGACGATCTCTTGCGCGAGGTAGGAAACGCGATAGCCGAGCTTCTCGGCGACAAAGTGTACAGCACGAACCCGGATGAGCCCTTAGAAGCCGTGATCGGCTGTCTTCTACGCAAACATCATGCGACCGTTGCAACCGCGGAGAGCTGCACCGGCGGTCTGATTGCCGGACGTCTCACGGAACGCGGCGGTAGTTCCGACTTTTTCGTGGCAGGGTACGTCACCTATTCGGCGGCCCAAAAGCAGCAAGTGCTGGGAGTGCCTGCCAGCTTGATCCAGAAGCATACGGCGGTCAGCGAACCAGTGGCCGCTGCCATGGCCGAAGGCGCGCGACGCTTGAGCGGCGCAACGTATGCTCTATCGGCGACCGGTTACGCTGGCCCGGACGGAGGTACCGAATATGATCCCGTCGGTGCCGTGTATTTAGGGATCGCCACTCCTACGGAAACGCGTGTCATTCGAGTTCGTTACGGCGCCGATCGCTATCGCGTTCGGACGCTTGCGACTCAGGCGAGCTTAGATCTATTGAGGAAGACGTTGCTAAAGCTGTAGGTCATCTACTCGACTACGCTTGCCAATTTCGATTCAACTATGCGCTGGTCTGATGTCACGAGACGTAGCTGATGGAGGCGCGCCGTCGAGACAATCGTGCGATCAGCCGGATCATTTAGTATTCCGAGCGATGCAATTTCCAGCGCGACTTCGTACGATAACGGCAGCAAACGAAATATCGGATTGCCCCGTAAATTATTTAGGAAGGAGTCCAAACCAGCCGCAAAAATCAGCTTTCCTGCACTAGTCAAGATGGCAATTTCGAGCAGCGTTATCGCACTGATGGCGATCGGCTCTCCGCGTTGTACTGCTGTCTCGATTGCCTTCGTTTGACTGCGAGAGAGGCGCTTACTATCGATTAGCCATCGAACCAGGATGTGAGTATCCAGAAGCAGATGAGGCTTCATTCGGCGAATTGGGGGACCAGTCGCTTACTCTTTGTCAACGATTTCCCACAATTCGGCGCTGTCGGTATTCACAATGTCGCCTACGATTTTTGCCTTGCCCGCCCAACTGTCTCGTGGTGACTTCCATGCATCTTTCGGGGCGGGACTAACAACCGCAATAGGGCGACCTCGCCGCATAATTGTAATCGCGACGCCGCCCTGCTCGATTTCATCGAACAACGCGAGACACTTCGCCTTGAACTCCGTCGCGCTAAGGACTCGACCTCTTGCCATTACACCTTTAAGATTATCCGATAAGTAGTCATCTGACCATATATATAGAGGAGAGCATATCTATATCCTCTGAATCCTGACGAACTTCCTTTTTGTGCGGGATAATAAAGGACATCCGAATGAGTCGCCTCTGTAGGCAATACTCAGATCTATTCTGATCTCTCAAAGAAGGTTATTCATGCTCACACGAGCAGTGCTGTCTTCCGCGTCTCTTTTTATTGCGCTTATAGCGTTTTCCTCCTCTTCTCGTGCTCACGAAACGGAAATACCCAACATGACCGTTCCGCCCAAAGCGGGCAAGGTGGACCTTTTTCCTGAAAGTGCGCTAAAGCCCGGCATGCAGGCGGTTGCTTGGACCGTGTTTCAAGGCGACAAACCGGAACCTGTGCCAGTGGAGATCATCGGCGTTTGGGAGAACATGTGGGGGCCGCATGAGGACATCATTGTGGCGAAGCTGACCGGAAAAGCGGCACGCACCAACGTAGCCGGAGGAATGAGCGGCAGCCCGGTCTACATTGACGGCAAGTTGGTGGGCGCTATTTCGTTGCGGCTGAGCGTGTTTTCGCCCGATGCGATCTGTGGCATCACGCCGATAAAACTCATGCTGGAAGTGAACGACTTCGATGCCTCGCGCCCCCAAGACCGCCGTACACCCGACAAAATTCAGGTGGCTTCCGCAACAACGCCGATGCCGAGCGAATTACTCGCCCGAGTAATGGCCGCAAGTGGTTCCGGCAACTTGCCGGCGACCACCAGCATGACGCCAATTGCGACACCCATTGCGATGTCGGGCTTTACCGACGAAGCCGTAAGGCAGTTTGCGCCCATCTTTACTCAGTTGCGCATGACCGTTTCGCAAGGCGGCGCGGGAGGGCAACTCGATTCCGCTGTCCCCGCGAAGGATTGGCGGACGGCTCTGCAGCCCGGAGAGAGTATCGCAGCGGTCCTGGTGTCCGGTGACATGACTATGACCGGTGGTGGAACCGTAACCTACAACGACGGTAAGCGAGTGTTGGCCTTTGGGCACCCGATGTTCAATCTCGGACCTGTCGATATGCCGCTGGCTAAAGAAGACATCATCACTACTCTGGCATCTTCCTATCAGCCGACAAAAATGGGCAATGCGTCTGAAGTCGTCGGCGCACTCCGGCAAGATCGGCACAGCGCGATTGGAGGCGAACTCGGCGCCACCGCCCATATGATTCCAGTCACGATGCACGTCAAGAGCTACGGCGCTCACAATAGTGTGCGCAACTCGCGAGATTTTCATTTCAACGTATTCGTGGACCAAAAATGGACGCCTTACCTGATGATGGCGACACTCTTCAACACGCTTTCAAACCTGAACGACTTTTCTGAAGAAGCGACTTACCGGCTGCACGGCGAGTTGCAAGTGGAAGGGCAGCACCGCATCGAACTGACTACGATGCAGGCCCCGGCCGAAACTCCTGTGCCGACACCGATGTTGCTTGCCGGCTGGTGGGGCGACAAATTCAATCGGCTGTTTGTCAATTCCAACAAGCTGCCAAACGTTACGGCTGTCGACGTGTCGGTAGATCTTTTGCCGGAGCGGCGCATTGCCCAGATTGAGTCAGCATGGATCGCCGACAACAAAGTGACTCCTGGAACTGAGGTGCCGGTAAAAGTTTTCCTGCGGCCCTATCGCGGCGACCGGATTGAACGAACGGTCGACGTAAAGATCCCGGCTGGTTTGAATAAAGGCGAGCATCAGATTCTATTCAGCGATGCGGAGACACTGAGCCGTTTTCAGAACATCGCAAGTTCACTGAACCGCATCGAAGACATTCCACAAACCGTCGCGATGTTGAATGAAGAGCGGAGCAACAATCGGCTATATGTATCGCTGATTGAATCGCAACCCACCGTTTATTCTGACGAGAAAATTTTGCCCAGTCTGCCTGCCTCCGTTTTGAACGTGATGCAGAGCGGCCGCGCCACCAATCATCAGTTTGTCAGTTCGCCCGAAAGCGCTCACGAACAGGCTTCTGTGCCCTTTGACGAAGTCGTCACAGGCAACTATTCACTCAAGATTTACGTGAACTGAAGGGCCTTACCTAAATCATGTTCAAACCGTCGGCCATATATGGGGCCGTTACTCTAGTTTTGCTTGTAGCCGCGCCTTATATTTGCATGGCAACCGATACCCGCGTATGGGACCAGTCGGATCAGGCGGATTTCACGAAAGGCACTCCGAAAAATCTGTCGATCCGTAGCGATGGCCACATTACGCTAGCGCCAACGTTCAAAGAACTGGACAGCACGAACGTTCCTTATCTGTGGGCCGTTGTTCAGGATTCGAAGGGGACACTTTATTACGCCGGCGGCGCGCCTACTGGCGCCACCACAAAAGTCTATGCGCTGCCTGCGAATGGCAAGCCGAAAACCCTGGCAGAGTTGACCGGCCTCGAAATTCATGCGCTCGCTGTCGACAAGCAGGATCGCGTTTACGCGGCTGTGCTACCGGATGCCAAAATCTATCGCATCGATAGCACCGGCAAATCGCAACTGTTCTTCGATCCGAAATGTAAATACATCTGGTCGATGGCGTTCGACAAAGCGGGAGATCTTTTCGTCGCCACCGGCGACGCTGGATTGATTTACAAAGTCTCGCCGGACGGCAAAGGTACGAAGTTCTTCGATACCGAGGAGACTCACGCTCGCTCCATGATCATCGACGACTCCGGCAATCTCATAGTAGGAACTGAGCCGAGCGGGCTCGTGATGCGCATCACGCCGTCGGGGCAAGGCTTCGTTTTATATCAAACCAATAAACGTGAAGTAACCACGGTAGCGGAACATGACGGAGTTATCTACCCCGCTTCTGTCGGCAACAAGACCGCCACGACATCAATCGCCGGGCCGCCTCCTGTGCTTCCCTCAAATCCTGCGCCGACTACCTCGACTGGCGCGCCGCGAACCGGAACGCCTCCTCCGTCGCTTCCTCCCGCTGTCGGTTCGTTAAGTGCCGCCATCAGTGGTGGCTCCGAATTTTATCGCATTCAAAAAGACGGTTTCGCCGAACGGATTTGGAGTTCCTCAACAGAGTTGATCTACGCAATTGCGTTCGATCATACTGGCAAGCCATTGGTCGGGACTGGCAATCGTGGATTAATTTATCGGATTGATTCCGATCAGCTTTCGACGCAATTGTTGAACGCACCGCCCACGCAGGTCACGGCCTTCTGGCAAGGACGCAATGGCACGGTGTACGCAGCCACGGGAAACGTTGGAAACGTATATGCCATCGGCCCCGGCACTGAGATGAGCGGAACGCTTGATAGCGATGTCCTGGATGCCGGCGAATTTTCCCATTGGGGCAAGGTGCACTTGGCTCCATCAACAGCATTGACCGGCATCTCGATTGATACACGAAGTGGCAACGTCAGCAATCCCCAAAACAATTGGAGTGCTTGGAGCAAGGTCAGCATTTCTGAAACTGGCGGCAGTATCGAGTCCCCGCCGGCGCGGTTTTTGCAATATCGCCTTACGTTGCGCTGCGAACCCAACGGACAATCGCCGGAACTTACTGCGGTGGACATTGCGTATCTGCCCAAAAACATCGCGCCGAAAGTGGGACTGGTGGAAATCGCTCCGTTCAATTACCGGGAATCGCCAACGAATTCCCTGCTGGAGCGCAACGTGTCGGCTTCGGGATCTCCCATGACGTTGACGCTTTCCGCCGTCGGACAGAAACGAACCCCCAGCCTGAGCACGCTCGAAAGCTCCGGCAACGCAACGCTCCAATACAACAAGGGATATGTGACGATTCGCTGGAGCGCCAGCGATCCCAATGGCGATTCCTTAATTTACAAAGTGGAGATTCGCGGTAAGAACGAAAGCGCTTGGCAGACATTGAAGGACAAGCTGCAAGATCGTTTTTATGCTTTCGACTCCTCGGCATTTCCCGACGGTGAATATGTCGCGCGTGTGACGGCAAGCGACAGTCCCGGCAATACGCCTGCCGACGCTTTGACTGCCTCGCTTGAAAGCGATCCGTTTACGGTAGACAACACGCCGCCCGAAATCATCGATGTCTCCGCCAAGAATAACGGCTCACAGCGAGTTATCCGCTTTACGGCGAAGGATGCTTTAAGTTGGATCGACAAAGCGGAATACTCCGTTAATGGCGGTGATTGGATTCTGCTCATGCCGGAAAATTTCGTGACTGACTCGCAAGTCCTAACCTACGCGGTCCCGGCCCAGCCGGATCAGAGAATCACGGTGCGCGTCTTCGATGAAGACGACAATGTAGTTGTGAGGCAGCTTTCCAGCCGCTAAGACTCACTAATTCATTTATTCAACTGCACGACATCAATTTCACGCAATAGTCGTACGGACCGCGCCGGCCGCTTGTCGTTGGGCGCCACAATTCGAAGGGTTCCCTCATTCGCCGTAAGTGCCTGTCCGTCTCGCTTGTCCGCCACAATAACGCCGGTATCGCCAATCGTGGGGTCTAAGTCGGCTAGCGCAAATACGACTTGGTAACCGTCGCTTGCGACCGCTAAGACATAACTGGAGAGCTGCTTTCCGCGAAGGCCTGTGCCAAATTTGAATCCTGCCTTTTCAACCACATCATGCAGAAGCGCGCCTTCATACGTGACGTGTTTACCGTGATCGTCTACGACGGCGTTATGCCGCGGAAGCGCGGCGAACTCAGCGGCGGAGATTGTCGCCGGCGGCGCTTCGTTAATGCGGACGAGGACCTGCGCCGAGATTGGTAGGTAGCCGAGACTCAGAAACAAGAGGAGCATTCGCATACACGTACTTTAACCGCCTCGCTATTTGATGCAGACTGATTCTATGGGCAGTTTCAACCTTCTGGACACGGTTCGGCAGGATACCGCCTACGGCCTTCGAACGTTACGCAGGAGGCCGATATTCGCGGCTGCAGCGATTTTCACGTTGGCGCTTGCAATTGGCGGGACTACCGCGATGTTTACCGTCATTGACGCCGTCTTGCTGAAGCCGCTTCCTTATCCCGATTCCGACCGTCTCGTTAGCATCTCGGGAGGCGCAACGCCGGCACGTTTCACGGAAATGAAGGCCAGCGCGCAATCATTTACGGGAATCGCGGCATTCACAGGTGAGGAGAATCCTACGCTTTCGGTCGGATCAGAACCGGAAGTTCTGAAAGGCGTTCGCGTCTCTGCCAATTTTCTACAGATTTTGCGAATCGATCCCTTGCGCGGACGCACATTTCGCGAAGAAGAAGACACACCCGGCGGTCCACCAGTTGTGATGATCAGCGCCAGATTATGGCAGCGCCGGTTCGCGGAAGATCCAAATATACTCGGCAAGACAGCCATGCTCGGCGGCATCGCATACACGATCATTGGCATTCTTCCCGGCGATTTCCGGTTTCCATTTGCCGATGTAGATCTATGGATGACGGCGCCCTCGGAATGGCCGCTCATGGCTCCCAAATCCCGGGTCATGAGTCCCTTCTTAAACATATTCGGTCGTCTAAAGCCGAACATCACAATCGAACAGGCCACCGCGGAGGCAAAAATAATTCACCGGCAGTACGCCGCTGCTCATCCCGCCATGCTGGATGCCAAAATAAGGCGTCCGCTGAAAGTTACGGCAATGAAGGATACGCTCGTCACTGATGTGCGTTCGATGTTGTGGATGCTGTTTGGCGCAGTGGGATTTGTGCTACTGATTGCTGCGGCGAATGTGGCCAGCCTGCTGCTGGCAAGAGCAAGCACTCGCTCACATGAATTTGCCGTGCGATGTGCTGTCGGGGCGGCTCGCGCGAGACTCATCGGGCAGCTTATAGCTGAGAGCGTTTTGTTGTCTGTCTCGGGAGGATTGCTCGGTGTTTTGCTCGCGACCTGGAGCTTGCGCGCTATTCCAGGCATGACCGCGTTTCAATTGCCGAGAGCACAAGAGATCCATTTGAATTGGACGGTGTTGGTATTTGCGGCTGGGCTTTCCGTTGCGACGGGTATGCTGTTTGGATTGGTTCCGGCTCTCGGAGCATCTCGCCCGGATCTGGTTCGCGTGTTACGCGTGACCGGCGAAGGGGCTAATCGATCGTCGGCGCGGGGGATTTTAGCTGCGCTAAACGTTCGAGGGCTGCTGCTGGTAGCGCAAGTCGCGCTCTCGATTGTGTTGCTTATTGGCACGGCATTGTTAATCGAAAGCGTGAGCCGCTTGCGCGGCGTCGCTCTTGGATTTAACTCTGCCAATCTTCTGACTGCAAGTATTTCGCTGCCGCCGTCGCACTATGACACGAATGAGAAGAAGGCGCGTTTCTTTCAAAACCTGACGGAGCGTCTTACATCCTCTCCCGGAGTTCGTAGCGCCACCGCCGCCATGTTCCTACCGATGATGGGCTATGCAGGAACACCTGTGCAGGATGCCGCAAAACCGCTGCTCCGCTTGAACGAACGCCCGCTCGCAACCCTGTCAGTTGTCACCCCGGGATATTTTCGAACTCTCCAGGTTCCTTTGCTGCGGGGAAGAGATTTCACGGAGCGCGACAAGGAAGGGACGCAGCGCGTGGCGATTATCGACGAAACACTGGCGCGGCGATTTTGGCCGGACTATCCGCACGGCTTGGATCCCATCGGCCAACATCTTTGGGTCGGTGGGGTAAACCCAAACCCCGCGGAAGTTGTCGGAATCGTCGCGAACATACATCAAACACTCGAAAACAGCGCGTGGCCTGAAACGGTATATGTCTCCTTCGTTCAAAATCCGCCGGCATTCGGAATGATAGCCGTCCGGACCGCGAGCAGTCCGCTCCGCTTTGTCGGTGCCGTGCATGAGCAGGTACGTGCGCTGAACAAGGACCAATCCATCTCGAATGTGCGAACGATGGATGATTTGGTCGATCAGCAGGTGGGACAGAGACGTTTATTGGTGATCTTATTGGGTTCTTTCGCGGGAATGGCGCTGCTGCTGGTTTTGGTAGGAATATACAGCATCATTGCCTACTCGGTGGTTCAACGAACCCAAGAGGTGGGCATTCGCCGCGCGCTGGGAGCACAACAGACCGATATTCTGCGGCTCATCGTAGGACAAAGCTTTGGCTTCGCGGTAGCGGGAACGGTAATCG